>Ga0209511_1002149_pt1 | contig 16460 bp, 15 predicted proteins | sample SSSSmetaG_FD_184141 | JGI IMG/M metagenome (GOLD analysis project Ga0209511, IMG submission 184141) | Glacier valley bacterial and archeal communities from Borup Fiord, Nunavut, Canada, to study Microbial Dark Matter (Phase II) - ​SSSS... | ecosystem: Environmental > Aquatic > Freshwater > Ice >...
GTCCCGTCAAGCTCGACAAGCTGCGCACCGGGCTCGCGCGGCTCGGCGATGCCTTCGACCTGCGGCTCGCGCCTTCGATCACGGAAGCCCGCGCGCCGGAGCTGCCGAGGTATCTCGCTGCGTCGGACGAGGTCCGCGCGGCCGAACTGATGGCGATGCTCGCGGATCCCGATGTTCGCGCGATCATCCTCGCGCGCGGTGGCTACGGCTTGATGCGGATCCTGCCGCGGCTCGATCCAGATGTGCTGCGCCGGGATCCGAAACCGATCGTCGGGTTCAGCGACGCGACCGCGCTGTTGGCGTGGGCCCACGCCGCGGGCGTGCGTGGCATCCACGGTCCGATGGGGGTGCAGATGGCGAGCCTGCCCGAATCGGATATCGCGCAGACGATCGAGATGCTGACCGAAGCACGCCCGCTCGGTCGACGGCCTTGGAGTCTCGAGACCACGGGTCGCGGCGTGGTGCGCGGAACCTTGCTGCCAGCAAACCTCACCCTCGTTTCGATGCTCGTCGCCACACCGTGGGCGCTCCCGCTCGATGGTGCGATCGCGCTACTCGAAGAGGTCGGCGAGGAGCCCTACGAGCTCGATCGCTATCTCACGCACCTGATCTTGACCGGCGAGCTCGCGAAGCCGAGCGCGGTGATCCTCGGCGATTTCACGCGCTGCACGGATCCAAGCCCGACGACGGGCCTCCCAGAACCCCACGACGCGGCGCTGAGCACGGTGCGCGAGCGCGTGCACGCGGCGGGCGTTCCCGTCGCGAGCGGTGCCCCGATCGGCCACGGTGACCGCAACGAGCCCGTTCCTTTCGGCGCCGCAGCGGTGCTGGATCTGGATCGGCGCACGATCGAGATCCTCGATGCCGCCGTTGCCTGACGACGCGCGACTTGCGCAACAAACGATACGAATCGATCGTTTGGCGCTGAACCGTGATCAACGGGTGGCCACCAGACTGGCCACATCCGAGAACCTGCGGTGACAGAAGTAGTCGCCGGTTGAAGAATCGTCGTCGCTAACCGCTGGTTTTTTGGTCGTCGATCTCGAATCTCGAGATGGCACCGAACGTGCTCATCTCTTCGTGGAAGCAGGCATCGGTTAGAGCCTCTCCTGCGGTCCTGAAAATCGAATCCTACGCGCGACGAACGAGTGAACGTTTCGACTCGGCAGATGATTGGCGGTTCCCCTCCCCTCATTCCCGCCAATCTCCCCCACTGCTTGAGGCAACTGGTAGTTCGTTCGATCTGCGCTCAAGGCCCTGCAATCCCCCTTGCAGGGCCTTTATTTTTGGGCCCAAGTCCCTCCTGTGAAAGCGCTGGGCCTCGACGTGGGCCAAAAGACGATCGGCTTGGCCGTGACGGACGACGCGCACATCGCGGCTCACCCGATCGGTACGCTCGCGCGCGCCGGAACGGCGACAGATGTGTTGGCAATCCGAACACTCGTCAGCGAACGCGACATCACCGACCTCGTTGTCGGCATGCCATTCGAGCTGTCGGGCAAGATCGGGCACCGAGCCCGCCGCGTGCAGCAATTTATGGGGGTGCTGCGCGAGCGGCTCCCAGCTTTTCTGAAATTCCACGAGCAGGACGAGCGTTTCACGACCGCGGAGGCGACCCGCGTGTTGCTCGATGCCGATTTGTCACGCGCCAAGCGCAAAGAAGTGATCGATGCGCAAGCTGCCGCGCTGATCCTCACGGGATGGCTCGCGCGGTGGCATGCGCAACCAAAGAGCGGGATATAAATCAACCGGATGTCCAAGCGCTCGTTCAGAGTCGCGCTCGCCGTCGTGATCGGAACGGTCGTGCTCGTGCTCGCCATCGGCGGGTACTTCGCGCATCGCGCGCTCGCGTACCCCGATGCGCAGCACGAAGGTGCCGGTCGCGATGTCGAGATCGAGATCAAGACCGGGATGAAGTTCCCGTCGATCGCGCAGATGCTCGCCGACAAGGGCGTGATCGCGAAGCCGACCTGGTTCCGGATGTATGCGATGTGGGAAGGCGACACGACAAACGTCAAGACCGGCAAGTACCTCATCAAGGACAACCTCTCGCCGGCGCAAGTCCTCGCGGTCCTGATCGCCGGGGTGAAGGAGGTGGCCACGAAGGTCATCCTGCCCGAGGGCAAGAACATGCTCGAGTACTTCGCGCTGATCGAGAAGCAGAAGATCTCGACCGCGAAGGAGCTCGAGGCGTTCGCACGCGACAAGGACTTCCTGGCGAAGCATGCGATTCCCGGCGAGACCGCGGAGGGCTACCTGTTCCCCGACACCTACAGCTTTCGGGTCGGCGAGAAGCCGGCCGTCGTGATGGACCGGCTGATCCAGCGCCACCAGGAAGTCTGGAACGATCTGCTCTCGGTACACGGTCGCGATGCCGCGAAGATCAAAGACAAGATGAAGTGGAGCGATCACGACATCCTCACGATGGCATCGATCGTCGAGAAGGAAGCTGTCGATCCGGCCGAGCGCCCGCGGATCGCGCAGGTGTTCATGAACCGCCTCACGTTCTCGGACTTCAAGAGTCATCGGCTCGAGACCGATCCGACGATTCGCTACGGCTGCGAAGTCCCGGTCCAGAAGTCCGCCGCCTGCCAGGCGTGGAACATCCAGGACCGCCTCCACACCGCGCAGCTGCGCGACAAGGACAACCCGTACAACACGTACGAGCACGAAGGCCTGCCGCCAGGCCCGATCTCGAACCCCGGCAAGCGCTCGATGGAGGCGGTGCTGACGCCCGATGGCTCGGACTTCCTGTATTTTGTCGCGAAGGACGCGCGCAACCACGTGTTCGCGAAGTCGTTCGAAGATCACAAGCGCAACGTCGACAAGTACCAGAAGTAGATCGGTCTCTATTAACAGCTCGGGCAGGGCGCGGCGACCACGTCGACCTCGTTGATCACGCCGACGGTGAACTGCGATCCGGTAATCGCGCCGGCCGGCGAGATCCGGTTGCTGCGCGTGATCCGGAGCGTGTTGGTGCGTGCCTGATCCTTGTCCGCGTGTAGCGTGCCAGCGGTGACCGCGTAGGTGCCCGAGTCGGCAACGTCGACCGCGTTGCCGCCATCACCGGCCTGCACGCGTGCGGTATCTGCAGCCGTCGCGCGATCCCAGGTCGCGGTGAACGGCAGCGTCGAGTCGAGCGAGGCCCCCGCGGTCGGCGAGGTGATCACGTGGATGTCGGGGCCATCGACGCTGACCCCGGTGACCGCATTGGTGCCGCTCGTCACGTCGAGCACGTAGCTCTGATCGTAGCCGGTCGCTGCGCCTTTCCAGTGTGCATCGCCACCGGTGGTCGTGAACGTGAGCGCTGTCGTGGTGCTGCCTTTCATCGTGACCGTGCCCGTCGTGACCGCGACCCCCGCGAGTTGAACCTCGACTGAAAAGTCCGTATCGAAATCGGTTGCCGCGCTCGCATTCGCGAGCCGCGGTGTCGCCGTGGCCGAACCGGTGACGAGCAGCGTGCCGGTGCCGCTGCCCTGAGAATCCCCGGTGGACGAGCCACCGCATGCGACGAAAAACATCAGGCTAAGACAGAGTGCTTGGTGCATCAGGAAAAACCCCCTGCGCACCATATTTTCCGAGGAGCACCGCCGATTCAATCGACGTTGTTTGCACAGCGTAACGGTCGCCACACTGCGCAACCATGGTACGATTTTGGGATGACGCTGGTGGGACAGATCGCCGAGTTGCAGAACTACGCGACGTACAAAGAGCTGTCGTGGGAGGGCAGCTTCGAGGACTACCTCAACCTGGTGCGCAAGACTCCGCAGATCACGCGGAACGCGTATCAGCGGCTCTACGACATGGTGCTCTCGCACGGAGTCGAGGAGTACATCGACAACAAGAAGAAGCTCGTTCGCTACAAGTTCTTCAAGGACGACGCGCACGGTGGTCGCGACGCGGTGTTCGGCCTCGACGTCCCGTTGATGCGCTTGATGAACGTGCTCAAGAGCGCGTCGCAGGGCTACGGCACCGAGCGTCGGATCATCCTGCTCCACGGCCCGGTGGGTTCGGCAAAGTCGACGATCGCGCGCCAGCTCAAGAAGGGGATCGAGGATTACTCGCGCACCCCCGAAGGCGCGCTCTACACCTACTACTGGACGTTGCCAGGCCCGCTCCAGGAGCTCGCTGGTGGCTCCGAAGTGTTCCCGTCGCCGATGCACGACGAGCCGCTGCGGCTCATCCCGCACGAGTGGCGCGCCGATACGATCGTGAAGCTCGGCCTCGGTAACGACGACTTCAAGGTCAAGGTCCCCGGCGATGTGAACCCGGCGTGTCGCCTCATCTACAAAGAGTTGATGAAGCACTACGCGGGCAACTTCGAGAAGGTGATGGGCCACGTGAAGGTCAAGCGGCTCGTGCTCTCGGAGCAGGACCGCATCGGCATCGGCACGTTCCAACCCAAGGACGAGAAGAACCAGGACTCGACCGAGCTGACCGGCGATATCAACTATCGCAAGATCGCGACCTTTGGTTCGGACTCCGACCCGCGCGCGTTCAATTTCGACGGCGAGTTCAACATCGCGAATCGCGGCATCCTCGAGTTTGTCGAGATCTTGAAGCTCGATGTCGCGTTCCTCTACGACCTGCTCGGCGCGACGCAAGAGCGCAAGATCAAGCCGAAGAAGTTCGCGCAGACCGACATCGACGAGGTCATCCTCGGCCACACCAACGAAGCCGAGTACAAGAAGCTCCTCAACAACGAGTTCATGGAAGCGCTCCGTGATCGCACCGTGAAGGTCGACATCCCGTACATCACCAAGGTGTCCGAAGAGGTCAAGATCTACACGAAGGACTTCTCGCACGGCCGCGTCGGTAAGCACATCGCGCCGCACACGCTGTACGTCGCCGCGCTGTGGGCGGTGCTCACGCGCCTCGAGGATCCGAAGAAGCATTCGCTGTCGCTGCTCCAGAAGAGCAAGCTCTACGACGGCAAGACGCTGCCGGGCTTTACCCAGGACAACATCAAGGAGCTCCGCAAGGAGGCGCAGCGCGAAGGCCTCGATGGCATCTCGCCGCGTTACATCCAGGACAAGATCGCCAACGCGCTCGTCAGCGACAAAGCCGACGGAGCGATCAACCCGTTCATGGTGTTGAACGAGCTCGAGAGCGGCTTGCGGTCGCACTCGCTGATCTCGTCCGACGAGCAGCGCAAGCGCTACGGCGAGATGCTCTCCGTCGTCAAGCAAGAGTACGAAGACATCGTCAAGAACGAGGTCCAGCGAGCGATCAGCGCCGACGAGGACATGATCGCGAAGCTGTGCGCGAACTACATCGACAACATCAAGGCGTTCACCCAGAAGGAGCGGGTCAAGAACCCGTATACCGGCCAGGATGAAGAGCCGGACGAGCGTCTCATGCGGTCGATCGAGGAGAAGATCGATATCCCGGAGAGCCGCAAGGATGATTTCCGTCGCGAGATCATGAACTACATCGGCGCGCTCGCGATCGAAGGTCGCCAGTTCGACTACAAGACCAACGAGCGGCTGCACAAGGCGCTCGAGTCGAAGTTGTTCGAAGACCAGAAGGACTCGATCAAGCTGACGTCGCTGGTGTCGAGCGTCGTCGATCGCGACACGCAGGCGAAGATCGATGTCGTCAAGCAGCGCCTGATCAAGAACTTTGGCTACGACGAAGTGTCGGCGACCGACGTGCTCAACTTCGTCGCATCGATCTTTGCGCGCGGTGACGTCAAGTCGTGAGCCGATATGAGTGACGCGCGCGGTGTAGGAACGGTACAAGTCGAGCTCAACAAGACGTTGGCCGAGCTGCTCACCAAGCTATGCATCGAGCTCGACACCGAGGACTACACCGGCGTGATCTCTCGAGCCCTCGGCTTACTCGAGATGGTGCAGCGGACGAAGCGCCAAGGCGGTCGCCTCTGCTTCATCAACGAGCGGGGTGAAACCGCGGACGTGGTGGCGTAGGGAGCAATCGAACATGTCCCAGAAGATCGACCTCGACCACGGACGGTTCCGCCAGATCATCCGCGGGAAGATCAAACAGAACCTCCGCAAATACATCTCGCAGGGCGAGATGATCGCGCGGAAAGGAAAGGACACGGTCTCGATCCCGATTCCGTCGGTCGATATCCCGCGGTTCAAGCACGGCGACAAGCAGCAAGGCGGCGTCGGCCAAGGTAAGGGCGAGCCCGGGGATGCGCTCGGGCAGGGGCAGGGTGAGGAGCAGCCTGGCACCGGGCAGGAAGCCGGCGATCGTCCGGGCGAGCACCTGCTCGATATCGAGCTCAGCGTGCAAGAGCTCGCCGAGATCATGGGCGAGGAGCTCGAGCTCCCTCGGATCCAGCCGAAGGGCACCGAGAAGGTCGTCGCGTACAAGACCAAGTACTCGGGCATCCGCAACGTCGGTCCCGAATCGCTGCGCCACTTTCGCCGCACGTTTCGCCAGGCGATGCGGCGCCAGATCTCGATGGGCACGTACGACCCGAAGAACCCGGTGATCGTGCCGATCCGCGAGGACAAGCGCTACCGCTCGTGGAAGTCCGAGCCGCTGCCGCAGTCGAACGCGGTGATCATCTACATGATGGACGTCTCAGGCTCGATGGGCGACGAGCAGAAGGAGATCGTCCGGATCGAGAGCTTCTGGATCGATACGTGGCTGCGCTCGCAGTATCACGGCATCGAGAGCCGCTACATCATTCACGATGCGATGGCCAAGGAGGTCGATCGCGATACGTTCTTCCGGACCCGCGAGTCCGGCGGCACGATGATCAGCTCCGCGTACAAGCTGTGCGCGAAGATGATCGAGGACGAATACCCCTCGGAGCTGTGGAACATCTATCCGTTCCACTTCTCCGATGGCGATAACTGGTCGGTCGATGACACGCATACGTGTGTCGAGATCCTCAAGAAAGACATCTTGCCGAAGGTCAACCTCTTCGCGTACGGCCAGGTCGAATCGCCGTACGGCTCGGGTCAGTTCATCAAGGATCTGACCGAGCATTTCGACGAGGACGAGCGTGTGGTGACGAGCGAGATCAAAGGCAAGGACGCGATCATGGACTCCATCAAGGAGTTCCTCGGGAAGGGCAAGTAGATGCCGAGCGCACTCTCGCGGCTCCCCGCGTATCTCCGCGATATCCAGGAACAGGTGGAAGGTCACGCGCGTGATTTCGGCTTGGACTTCTTCCCGATCCTCTACGAAGTCCTCGACTACAAGACGATGAACGAGGTCGCCGCGTACGGCGGCTTCCCCACGCGCTACCCGCACTGGCGCTTCGGCATGGACTACGAGCAGCTCTCGAAGAGCTACGAGTGGGGCCTGTCGAAGATCTACGAGATGGTGATCAACACCAATCCGGCGTACGCGTACTTGCTCGAAGGCAACTCGACCACGGATCAGAAGCTCGTGATGGCGCACGTCTGCGCGCACGTCGACTTCTTCAAGCACAACTATTACTTCTCGAAGACCAATCGCAAGATGATCGACGGCATGGCGAACCACGCCTCGCGCGTGCGTCGCCACATGTCGCGCTGGGGCCAGGACGTCGTCGAAGAGTTCATCGACACCTGCCTCTCGCTCGAGAACCTGATCGATCCGATGTCCGCATACATCGTGCGTCAGCGGCCGCCGCGCACGCCCGAGCAGCAACGTGCCGACGAGGAAGCCGAGCCCGAGGTCGGCAAGCTGCGTTCGAAGGGGTACATGGACTCCTTCATCAATCCGCCCGAGTACCTCGAGGCGCAGAAGAAGAAGAAGGAAGAGGAAGCCAAGAAGCAGCGGCACCGCTTCCCCGAGCAGCCGCAGCGCGACGTGCTCCAGTTCTTGATCGAGAACGCGCCGCTCGAGCACTGGCAGCGCGACGTCCTCGAGGTCGTGCGCGACGAGGCGTACTACTTCGCGCCGCAGGCGATGACAAAGATCATGAACGAGGGATGGGCCACGTACTGGCACTCGAAGATCCTCACGGAGAAGGCGCTCCACGCCTCCGAGATCATCGACTACGCTGATGCGTGCTCGGGTGTCCTCGCGACCTCGCCGGGCAAGCTCAACCCGTACAAGCTCGGCGTCGAATTGCTTCGCAACATCGAGGACCGCTGGAACAAGGGCCAGTTCGGTAAGGAGTGGGACGAGTGTGATTCGATGGACCAGAAGAAGGACTGGGACCGGCGCACCGGGCTTGGCCGCACGAAGATCTTCGAGGTCCGGAAGCTCTACAACGACATCACGTTCCTCGACGAATTCTTCACGCTCGAGTTCTGCATCGAGCAGAAGTTCTATTCGTTCGGCTTCCAGGAGCGCTCGGGCAATTGGGAGATCATGAGCCGCGACTTCAAGAAGGTGAAAGACCAGCTCTTGAAGATGCTGACGAACCGCGGCCAGCCGGTCATTGTCGTAGAAGATGCAAACTTCGAGAACCGCTCCGAGCTGTTGCTCAAGCACATTCACGAGGGCACGGACCTCGATGCCAACCAAGCGCGCGATACGCTCCGCAACGCCGCCAAGGTCTGGTCGCGCCCCGTCAGCCTGCTGACCAAGATCGAGAACAAGGGCAAGCTGCTGCGCTGCGAAGACGGCAACATCTCCGAGCGAAGCGCGGAGTACGCCTAAGTTCATGAAGCTCCGGGCGTGGGGCCAGAGCGACCCCGGGAAGAAGCGCGAACGCAACGAGGACAGTTATCTCGTCGACCCGGAGACCGGGGTGCTCGCGGTCGCGGACGGGATGGGCGGCCACCAAGGCGGTGCGACCGCCTCGCGCATGGCAGTCGAACAACTCGCCAAAGAGCTGTCCGAGGCGCGCGACGATTTCGGTGCGGCGGTTTGGTCGCATCGCGGTGGCACCGTGCGCAACACCGAGGAGATGGCGGCGGTGTCCGATACGATCCCCGATATCGATGACGCGGCGACCACCCAATCGAACGAGCCAACCGCGACCGATACGGCGGCGCTGTTCTCGCCCGCGCTCGAGGTGATGCGCGGCGTGGTGCGGCGTGCGAGTGGCGCGATCTTCGAGCACGCGTGGGCCAAGCCCGAGCTGCGCGGCATGGGCACCACGCTGACCGCGTTGCTGATACACGGCGGCAAAGCGCACCTCGTGCACGCGGGTGATTCGCGCTGTTATCTGTTTCGCGATGGCGAGCTTCGTCAGATCAGCGAAGACCACTCGTGGGTTGCCGAGCAGATGAAGATCGGTGCGCTCACGCTCGAAGAGGCCAAGCAGAGCAAGTTCCGTCATGTCATCACCAAGTCGATCGGCTACGAACGCGATGCCGACGCCGATTTGAAGTCGGTGACGGTGTCGCCCGGCGATTGCTTCCTCTTGTGCTCGGACGGAATGTCGAATTACGTCGACCACGGCGAGCTCGAGCGAATCATCGCGATGACCTGGATCCGGAAATTGCCCGAGACCTTGATCGCGCTCGCGAACGATCGCGGTGGCGATGACAACATCACGGTCGTCGTCGGCCTCGTCTCGAACGCGTAGCACCCGATTTGAAGTCGGCTGCTCAGTCGCGGTCGACCATCGATCGGCCAATGCCATTACGATCCTGCCGGGCTCGAGCTCTGTATGATGGCGAGTCTAAATATTCCAGGAGCGTCGCAAGCCGACAAGGTCTTGGAGCGAGCCGCCGGAAGCCGGTCAAGGTTCACTCTCGCCTGGGCTACACTCGAGCGATGAGGGACTTGCTCGTCGCCGCCGTGATCCTATGCGCCGCGAGCGCACGCGCCGATGTCACGGTGAGCGTCGATGCGGAGGCGAATCAGCATCCGATCTCGCCGCTGATTTACGGAATGAATTATCCGGATGCCGGTCAACTTACCGCCGGCGTGCCGATCGCGCGGTGGGGCGGAAATTCGACGAGCCGCTACAACTACCAGATCGATGTTCACAACACGGCGAACGACTATTACTTTGAAAATCTTCCTGGCTGCTTCAACTCGGCGGCGAACTACTGCAGCTCGCCGCCGGCCGACCCAAAGGAGCACAGCGAAGCGAATGCTTTTCTGGCGGCGGCGCAAGCAGCAGGTGCGTCGCAACTCTTCACGTTGCCGACCGTCGGCTACGTCGCCAACCCCCCCGCGGCGTACTCGCACCCGTTCACCTGCGGCTGTCCGCGCTCGTTCGCCGGCAACCAGGATTCGTATGACCCGTACGATACGAACTGCGGCAACTGCAAAGTTGGCGGCGCGTACATCATTCCACCATCGGTCCCGACGACCAGCATGGCGGTTGCGCCTGCCTGGGATGCGGACTGGGTCACGTACCTCACCCAAAAGTTCGGTCCCTCGAACGGCAGACGAATCTACGCGCTCGATAACGAGCCCGCACTGTGGAGCAGTACGCAGCACGATGTTCATCCGATGCGGTTGACGTACGACGAGCTATGGCAACGCATGCGCGATCACGCGGTTGCGATTCTCGAAGCTGACGCCACCGCCCAGATCTCGGGTCCGGCCGAATGGGGATGGCTCAACTACATCTGTTCCGATGCAGACATTATCCAGAACGGTTGTTCGGCAAGCTCGCCCGATCGAGCAGCGCACGGCGGCGAAGAGCTGGTCGCGTGGCTGCTGGACCAGGCCAAGGCATACGAGCAACAGCACGGCACGCGAATCCTTCACTATCTCGATCTCCACTATTACCCGCAGGGTGGCAATTCCCCGGCCAATCTCCGGTCACTGTGGGATCCGACCTATGTGGATCCGTCGTTTATCAACACTGCGATCAAATTGATTCCGCGAATGCACGACTGGGTCGACCAGCACTATCCGAACACCAAGCTATTGCTCAGCGAATACGACTTCTATCACCACAACGAACCTCTCGGCGCGATCACCTATGCGGAGGCACTCGGGATTTTCGGCCGCGAAGGTCTCGATGCAGCGACGGCGTGGTCCCCGCCAGGGACGACCGAAGCCGCATTCGGTGCGTTCCTGCTCTACCTCGACTACGACGGAGCTGGTGGCCACTTCGAGACCACGAGCGTAGCGACGACCGTGACGGGAACGGGAATCAGCGCCTTCGCTGCGACGGGTGGGACGAAGATGACCTTGGTCCTCGTGAACGAGACCGCCGCTGCGGCTCCGGTAACGGTCCAGCTACACAATTTCATCACGGCCACAACCGCGTCGTATTTTACGGGTGCGAGCCCGGTCATCGCGAAACAACCGGATGTCGCAATCAACGCTGACCAGCTTTCCGTCACGGTCCCCGCGATGTCGTTCTCGTTGCTCGCAATTCCGCGCGACGTCCCGCTCGCTGACAATTCGATCAGCGTCGATGGCGGGACGTCGCCCAGCGGGACCGGTGGGTGTGGCTGTGGTTCGACGAATCCGGGTGGAACGGCGCTGCTCGCGATGATCGGAGCGATCGCGCTTCGTGGTCGGCGAGGCTCGAAGGCTGCAAAGCTCGGCTCTGCTGACCAACGGTTGGAAATCGATGCTCGCCATTGAGCAGCGGCGCGCGCGCGGCAGCAGCGTGAGAGGTTCAGTATTTCTGAAGCTCTCGCTCGTGATTGCCGGTTGCGGGCGGGTCGGGTTCGGTTCGGTCGGTTCAGATGCGAGCGATTCCGATGGTCACGGGAGTGCTCGAGACTGTGTGAGCCCAGGACTCGCGGTTGCGTTTGCTGATTTCGCTCAGCCTTGCGGTGATTGGGGGAGTGTGACGATGCAAGGCGCCTCCGTGGTAATCAACGGTGATGCGCTGGAGGTCACTCCAGCCACGAGCAACAGCTTCGGCGGTTGCACCTCGACGAACGCCATCGACGTCGGCCACGAAGGTGTGTTTGCACACATCACCCAAACCCTCGTCTCGGATCAAGATGCGTACACGGTGCTGCAATTGTTTGCTCTGGACGGCTCAGCCCGCGTGGATATGGTCGCGTCGAATGGGTTGATGAGCTTGTCGGTGCTCGTCCAGACAGTTGGCCAACAGGAGACGATGGTTGCCTTCGACAGTGCTCTCGTCCAATGGTGGCGCGTCCGGTTCGAAGATGCGTCGACCGTTTTCGAGCTCGCGACCGACGGCCACGACTGGTCCGAGGTCGCGCGGATCGATCTTCGACCTGTTGCTACGTCCGTGATCAACGTCGGCGCTGGTCTCAACTCCCTTATCATAGCCCCGGGGACCGCTCGATTTGTCAGCGTCGATGTCTGCCCATGAATGCTTGAACCGGGCACGTTCGACAGGTCTCGACGTGAAACGTCGCGAATGCCGGTAGCCCAAATACACACACTGTTCGCCATTCCGATCGGCACCGTGGCGCGGTGATCTCGCTGCTGGGCAATCACAAGCTGATGAATGCCGCGCACGATTTTCGCTAGATCACCTCCGGTGGCGCGAAGGACTTCCGTGGCGATCGCGCGCACGCTCTCGCACCGGGTGGTGCATGGGCGAAGGGGCTCGCGCATCGCAACGTGATAGCGATCGTCGGCGACACCGTGCTCTCGCACGCCGGCGTGACCGCCGAGCGGGCAAACCATCTCGACGAGCTCAACGAGCACTCGCGGTGCTGGCTCGACGGTCAAGAAGGCACCACGCCGACCCAGGCGCTGACCGCCGAGGACAGCGAGATCAGATAGACCACCGGGTTGAAGCGGGCGATGACCTGCCACTTCGAGGGCAGCATGCTGATCGAATAGAATGCGCCGCCGAGGAACGTCAGCTTCGCCAGATCAGCGAGGCCCACTCGTGGGTCGCCGAGCAGATGAAGATCGGTGCGCTCACACTCGAGGAAGCGAAGCAGAGCAAGTTCCGCCACGTCATCACCAAGTCGATCGGCTTCGAGCGCAGCATGAACAAAGGTTTCATGCAGGTACGTGCCCTGATCAACAGCCTTCGCTTCCAGCAAACCGCGTTCTTCCGCTAGATCTTGGTCAGGAACGCGGAGACCGCGGCCCAGTACGCATCGCCATCCGGTTGCAGCAGTGCGCTCGAGCCATGGTGCCCGGCGCTCGTCGGCACGAACGTGGTCACGAGCTTCGGATCGATCGCCGCGATGATCGGTGCCCAGTCGCCCGTCTCGGACTTCGCCGACGTGACGAACACCGGGACCTTCAACGCTTTCGCGTGATCGGCGACCCAGGTCTTCGGCTTGCCTTGGTCCTCGAAGTACTCGCCAGGCGAGAACGAGATCACGGCATCGGCGCCGAGCTCGGAACCGAGCACCAGGACCAGCGCACTCGAATACGAGCTGCCCCACACGATCAGCTTGCCCTTGCTCTGCGTCCGCGCGTACGCCACGGCGGCCTTCAGATCCGTGATCGCGTCGACGTACGCGGTCGGTTTGCCGAGCTTGCACGCGGATACCGCGGTCGCATTGCCGACCCCATTCACCGCCTCGCCCGCGCGCGCATCGACCGCGATCGCATTGAAGCCAAGCTTGTTGAGGCGCGGCGCGATCGCGCGGTACTCGCCACGGCTGAAGCCCGCCTGGTGGAACAAGACGATCATCGGCGCGGTCGCGGGCAGCGGTGCGTAGACGTCTGCCGTGATTGTCACGCTATCGCCCGCCGGAAAATGGACTTCGCGCACGCCGGCTGGCGCGGTCGCGGTGGTCGGTGCGCCGCAGCTCTTGGCATTCGCCGGTGCGCTGCAGGCCGAGAGCGCGATCGCGAGGAGGACCTTCACCAGGCCAGCGTACGTCCGATCGGTCGAGACGTTACAGCGATGCGGCGTGGCTATTGCGTTCCATCGCGGCGCCGATTTCAAAGTCATCGATGTGAACCTCGATCGACGTGCCCCAGCGCGGCGGGATTGTTCGAGTCCTGCTCGGTCGCAAGCATCACGACCCACTGCTCGTTTCGATCGGCTGGGGCCTGAATAGGCACGGGTTACGGGGAGTTAACAATTCCAGCAACCGGTGGGGGTGCGTGCCGATACGACGTGCATGAAGGAATCGAGCCTCCGGTTGTTCGTGAATCCAGCGAGTCCGAATGCGACAACCTCTCGCGTACTGCTCGAGCCGCCGCGAGCCGCGGCCCAGCCGCAGAAGGCGCAGCCATCGATCGTTCGCCTGGTCGTTGACGTCGCTGAGGTCACGACGCCGGCCAAGTCTCCCGTTCAGCCGGTGGCCCTCGAAGCCGCGATCATCGCAGCTCTCGATGTTCAGCCGTCGTCCGGCGAACGCGCGGCCGAGGCGTTCCGGCGCAAGGAGTACGCGGTCGGCGAGTTGTTCGCGAGACTCAGTATTGTCGACGCGCTTCACCTTCATCGGCGACTCGCGGTCAAAGACCCTTCGGATCCGATCTCGATCCGGTTCGACCGGTTAGTCGCGGACCGCCAGACGCGACTGCTGAACTTCCTCGGCGATGCACGTCGCCGCGCGGCGCTCGCGAGGAGTCGATAGTGGTGGCGGTTCAGCACATCTTTATTCGTCAGGATGCATACGTCGATTCGCTCCTTTGCATCATGCAGGTGCGGCTTCGGGCGATCACCGAGGCCGCCGGACGCGCCGACGCCGCGATCCTGCGTGCGCGAGAGGAGGACGAGGCCGAGCTCGCACAGATCGCCTATAAGAGTGCCGCGGCGGGGGTGTCGATGCCGTTGCTGTGGCTCGCTGATCGGCTCGGCCTGAGCGCCTCCGAACAGCGAGTGCTCTTTCTTCTTCTCGCGCACGAGCTTGACCCCGTTTCGCGGCAGATGCTGCGTGATCTCAACACCGAGAAGGTGTCCGACCCGACGTTAGACGCGCTCCGTCGCGCTGCTTACGCCGCTCACGCCCAGGTGCGCGGTGGCTTCGAGCTCGGTCCCGATGCTCCGCTTCGTCGCCTGCAGCTGATCGAACGCACGGACGGCAACGAGCGTTGCCCCGAACACCGCCAGACCTTCGCGCTTTCGCATCGCGTGCTCGCTCTCTCTCAGCATGACCTCGAGATCGATTCGTCGCTGCGTGAGGTTGCATCGATCAACACAGCTCAGGAGACCTCCAATCTCGTAGTTGCCGACGCGTCGATCTCGGCAGTGGCGAAGGCGTTCGGCTCGTCGTCGGGCTTGATCATCCTCAAGGGACGAATCGGGACGGGGCGCCGATCGCTGTTAGCTTCGACTGCGCGTACCGAAGGATACGAGGTTCTCCAGATCGATTGCCGAGCGCTCGGGGCAACGCGTGAAAGTGCGCAACGTCAACTTCGACTGATCAGCAGAGAGGCTCGGTTACTCGAGCGCGTGCCTCTGCTCTGTCATCTCGAGGCACTCGCGGCCATAGGCGAAACGCCGGACCGGATCGACCTCGTCGAGAAGGAGCTTGCAGGCCTCGTCCTCGCGACGACGAGCCGAGCGATCGCGCGGCGTTGGCGTACGACGCCGACGATGATCGAAATGGAGAAGCCTACGTCTGCGCAGCTCCAGACCCTGTGGCGACGCGCAATTCCCGAGGCGAGCGACGGCGATGCCGAGCTGATGGCGACCATGTATCCCCTCGCGCCGGCGCTAATTGACGCGGCGGGCGCAGTCGCGCATCACCACGCGGGCAAGGACGACATCACAGCCGAGCACATCGCGGCCGGAGTCCGCTCGGTTCTCGACGATCGCCTCGTCGGCCTCGCGACCCGGCTCGAGGTCTCGCAATCGTGGAAAGACCTCGTGCTCCCAGATGATCAAGCGACCGAGTTGGTCGAGCTGGTCGCACGCATTCGCCAGCGCACCACCGTGTACGAACAGTGGGGGTTCGCGAAGAAGGTGGGCAAGGGTCTCGGGGTTTCGGCGCTGTTCTCCGGCCCGCCGGGCACTGGCAAGACGATGGCGGCAGCGCTCGTGGCGAAGGAGCTCGGCCTCGAGGTGTTCCAGGTCGACCTGAGCAAGATCGTCTCCAAGTGGATCGGCGAGACCGAGCGAAATCTGGCGAGCCTGTTCGATGCCGCCGAGGCATGCCACGCGATCCTGCTGTTCGACGAAGCGGACGCGCTGTTCGGCAAACGGACCGACGTGAAGAGCAGCAATGATCGTCACGCGAATCAAGAAGTGAACTTCTTGCTGCAGCGCATGGAGTCGTTTACCGGAATTTGCTTCCTGACGACCAACCACGAGACCGCGATCGACGAGGCGTTTCGCCGTCGCCTCTCGATGCATCTGCGTTTTCCGGTGCCCGAAGTGCAAGAGCGAAAAGCGCTGTGGCGTTCGCTGCTCTGCGTCGAGGCGCCGGTCGATCACGACGTCGACCTCGATGCCCTGGCCACCGACTTCGAGATGAGCGGTGGCTACATCCGCAACGCCGTGCTCCGTGCGGCCTTCCTCGCAGCCGACAGCACGGGCCGGATCACGGGCGAGTTGCTCACGCGGGCGGCGCAGCTCGAATCCGAGGCGATGGGTCGCGTCGTCTTTCGCGATTAGCGACGCAACCCGCGATGGGCGTGGTCGAGAACAACAGCAGCACGAAGGAACTCGTCATGGGTGAAGAACAAGCCGAAGAGAAAAAATCAAAGTCCCCGTCGCTCGATTCGGTCTTCGATGAGGGCGCTAAACTTCCCAAGTTCGGCGCGGAAGAAGCGGCGCCGCTTCC
>Ga0209511_1002150_pt1 | contig 16456 bp, 15 predicted proteins | sample SSSSmetaG_FD_184141 | JGI IMG/M metagenome (GOLD analysis project Ga0209511, IMG submission 184141) | Glacier valley bacterial and archeal communities from Borup Fiord, Nunavut, Canada, to study Microbial Dark Matter (Phase II) - ​SSSS... | ecosystem: Environmental > Aquatic > Freshwater > Ice >...
CCGCTGCGCTCCACGGCGGGCGCAGCTTCTTCCGCTTCCGGCTGCATGACTGACGACACCACCATTTAATAACTGCTCCATTTTCTTCCCCCCCGATTTATTCCTGCATCTCTCCAAAATTAGTAGTTTTGATCTCCATTTTTGAATCGGAACTTCCCGTTGTCTTCATGAAAATCTAAGCTGAAATTTGATGCCAATTTAGCGTTTCACGTCGGGTACCGCTTCGCTCAGTCAAGAATTTTCCCGGCATATCCTCCCTCACGTTGTTCAGTCCGGTATTCCAGTTCCTCCTTGACAGCCCCTCCGCACTCCACTGTTCACTTGCATAAAATTTTTAACCTTAAATTTTTTGTGATGAAAACAGCTGAAGAAAGTACCTCAAAAATGAACGAAAATCAGTACCGTTTCAAATTTAAAATTGCTTCAAATCAGGAAGCTTCATTGAAAGCCTGGGAGGAAGAAAACGACGAATATACCTCATGGAACCTGATAATTGATAAGAAGGACTTCACAACTTGCTAATCAAAAAAAGTCTCAAAAGGGGCTTTTTTGTTTTAAATTATTGTAAAAATTCATATAATCCTGCATTATTGTCCAATAAAATCTCAACTAAAAATATAATTTCTAAAATATACCAAAGCCTCAATTTCTTCTTTCTTATTATTATGATATTTAATTTATAAAATTTACCTTAGCAGACTTAAAGTTTAATAAAATTCGAACCAGATAATGGCCAAAAAAGAGGTAAAAGTAAAAGGCATGGAAGAAACCCTTTGGGAATCGGCCAATAAATTAAGAGGAAGTGTAGAATCAGCAGAATATAAACACGTTGTACTAGGGTTAATTTTCCTGAAGTTTGCCAGCGATAAGTTTGAAGATCACCGCAAAAAACTCATTGCCAAGGGACAAGAAAAATATATTGAAATGCCCGATTTCTATAATATGAACAATGTGTTTTTCCTCGACGAAGTTTCACGCTGGACCTATATCATTAAAAACTCCAAACAAAACGACATTGCCTTAAAGATTGACACCGCACTTCATAATATCGAGAAAAACAACAAAGCCTTAAAAGGTGCGCTGCCCGACAATTACTTTTCACGTTTGGGTCTGGACATCACCAAACTTTCTTCGCTGCTCGATACCATTAACGATATTGATACGCTCAAAGATAAATCCCAGGATATTGTTGGCCGTGTGTATGAATATTTCCTTTCGAAATTTGCCCTTGCCGAAGGGAAAGGGAAAGGAGAATTCTACACGCCTAAAAGCATTGTAAACCTGATTGCCGAAATGATTGAACCTTACAACGGCATTATCTACGACCCTGCGTGCGGCTCGGGTGGTATGTTTGTGCAATCTATCAAGTTTATTCAGGCCCATCACGGAAACACTAAAAATGTATCTATTTACGGACAGGAATACACCAATACCACCTACAAACTGGCTAAAATGAACCTGGCCATTCGTGGTATTACGGGCAATTTAGGCGAAAAGGCAGCCGACACCTTTGGCGACGATCAACATAAAGATTTAAAAGCCGATTATATCATGGCGAACCCACCTTTTAATCAAAAAGACTGGCGTGCCGAAAACGAATTGAAAGACGACCCGCGTTGGAGAGGTTATGATGTGCCGCCCAAAAGTAGTGCCAATTATGGCTGGATACTTAATATGGTTTCCAAACTTTCGGAAAACGGTGTAGCCGGATTTATTTTGGCAAATGGCGCTTTAAGTGGCGGTGGCGAAGAATATAAAATCCGCAAAACATTAATAGCGAACAATTTGGTGGAAGCCATTTTGGTTTTGCCGCAGGATATGTTTTACACAACCAATATTAGTGTAACGGTTTGGATATTGAATAAAAACAAAAAAGTGCAAAGCCGGAGTATTGGCGATGAAGATCGCAATTACCGCAACCGGGAAAAGGAAATACTTTTTATGGATTTGCGACAGATTGGTGAACCTTTCGAAAAGAAGTTTATTCAGTTCAGTGGTCAGCACATTAAGGACATTGCAAATACCTATCACACCTGGCAACAAGATAACACCAAATACAAAGACATTCCAGAATACTGCTATTCAGCCACTTTTGACGAGGTAGCCAAAAAAGATTTCTCCCTCGTTCCGAGCAAATATATTGAATTTGTAAACCGTGACGAAAACATTGACTTTGACGAAAAAATGCAAAGCCTGCAAAGCGAATTTGCTGAACTGCTTAATGCCGAAGTTCAATCGAAAAAAGAATTGCTGAACGTTTTTAAAGAGCTGGGATATGAGATCAAACTATAGACCTATCGGAGAATATATTCAGCTTGTTGATGAACGAAATGCCGGACTAAAAGTGAAGCAACTTTTAGGACTGAGTATTTCAAAACAATTTATTCCATCTGTTGCCAATATAATTGGAACCGATATGGAGAACTATAAAATTATCAGGAAGAACCAGTTTGCTTGCAGTACGATGCAAGTAAGGCGCGATAAGAAAATGCCGGTTGCATTGTTGCAGGAAGTTGATGAAGCCATTATCTCACAAGCCTATCCCATCTTCGAAGTAAAAGACGAAAATCTGCTTTTACCTGAATATTTAATGATGTGGTTTACCCGCTCTGAATTTGATCGGGAAGCATGTTTTAATGCTGTTGGAGGTGTTCGTGGCAGTTTAGAGTGGGAAGATTTTACCGATATGCAATTGCCCATTCCCTCCTTCACCAAACAACGCGAAATAGTAAAAGAATACAACACGGTTGTAAACCGGATTAAGCTAAACCAGCATCTGATACAAAAACTCGAAGAAACCGCACAAGCGGTTTATAAGCAGTGGTTTGTTGATTTTGAATTTCCGAACGAAAATGGTTTGCAGTATAAAAGTACTGGCGGTGAAATTGTTTTTAATGAAGAGTTGGAAAAGGAAATTCCAAAGGGGTGGAAGGTTGGCAAACTTGAAAATATCGCTGATCAAATAATGGGCTTTGCATTTAAAGGAGAGCAGTATGTTAATGATGAAGGAATAAGTGTTCTTCGTGGAGAAAATGTTTCTGAAAGATTTTTAAGATGGGATAATCACAAAAGGTGGAATGATGAAATTATTCCAAGGATGAAAAAATGTTTTTTAAAAGAAAATGATATTGTGATTGGTATGGACGGCTCGAAAGTTGGTAAGAATTGGGCTATGGTTAGTAAGTATGATTTACCCTTGCTACTCGCACAACGAGTTTCGTGTTTAAGGTCCAAAATAAAGGAATATCAAAATTTCATTTTCTACTCGATGTGCGTTTTAGATTTTGAAAGTTATGTATCTCAGGTGCAAACAGGAACTTCAATTCCTCACATAAGTGGACAACTAATCTTTGATTTTCCTATTGTTGTTCCAGAAAGAAAAGTAGTTGAAAAGTTTGACCACTTTATTTCTAAAATCGTCAAACATGATTTTAATATGGATGCTGAAAATCAGCAACTTGAAAATTTTAAAAACTTACTTTTATCAAAACTTGCAACAATAGAAAATTAAAAAATAATCATGAACGATAAACCGTATTCGGACTGGCATAGGATTGATTTGCATATTCACACTAACATAAGCAATGAAACGAAATCTGGTGATTATGCAGGGGTATTTTCAGTAGAGGTTTTACACTCGAAATTGGTTGAAAACGGAGTCAGTATATTTTCTCTTACTGACCACAATATTCTTAATGTGGCTGCCTATGAGGAGTATTATTCAAAATATAATTCGGAAAACGACCCAAAATTATTTGTTGGAGTTGAATTGGATATTGAAAAGAAAAGGGAATCAGGAACTTCAAAAAATTATCATTCACTTTTAATATTTAATTATTCGGATATTGAAGGTGCAAAAAAGATCAGCAAAGCATTAGAAGATAAATATTTAGAAAAAGGTCTGCCTAAGTTTGAAAGAAAAATCACCTTTGGTGAATTATCAGATATATTTTTCGGTGAAGATTTCTTTTTCATACCACATGCTGGCAACACACAAAGTATTGTAGCAGCTCATGGTAGAGAAGAAATAGAAGATGCCCAAAAAATGGTAATTCTGATGCAAAGTGCATTAGAAAAAGTCTCAAAAGAAGAAACACAGCAAATTTACAATGCAGGGTTCGATAGGAAAAAACCAACGGAACACAGAGCAAAAAAGGATATAGCCTATATTAGTTTTTCGGACAATCATAATATTAATCAATATCCCTGCAAGCATAAAGGAATCACCGGTAATCATGATTTTTACTACATAAAAGGTAGCAAAAATTACGAAACAATAAGGCTTGCCTTCATAGATCCAGAATCCAGAATTATGCCATCCCATCAATATGTCGCTATCCAAACCGGTGGAGCTAATATTGAAAGGTTTCGAATAAGTAACTGCGACTTTATAGAAGAAGTTGAGTTTGAGTTTAGTCCAAGTTTAAATGTAATTATCGGAGGAAGGTCAAGTGGTAAAAGCTTACTATTATGGCTTCTATGTAAAAGCATTGATTCTCTTGAATCGGATACTACTTACAACATATCTCAAATTAGAACAATAATTAAAGCCGAAAACGATATAAATTTTAAAGATATTACTTCTATAAACAAGGAAGATATTATTAGAATAAGTCAGGGGGAGATTGTTCGATATTTTGAAAAAAAACAGCTAAAAGAATTAGCTTTTAAAGTTGGGAAAAAGGAGGAGTATCAGGCAGTATTACAAGATTTTACGACTCACAATGCTAAATTAAATGAAATTCAAAACAGACTGGCATCTGCCTATAATAATGCATATGAGGAAACTCTAAATAAGACTCATATTTTACATGCTAAGATCATTGAAAACATGCAAAGTAAAGAAGTTGATTTTAATCTTGATTCAAAAGCATTAATATCCAATATTGACATTTCTGATGAGATATCTGAAATTCTTCAAGTTATTGAAACGATCAAAAATAATATTACAATATTCACAAATCACTCTTTGGTTTCTTTAGACAGCGAACAAAAGGAAATTAAAGATAAATTTCTGAGATTATTGGAAACAAAAAATACAGAAATTATTGAGTTGCAAAAGCTGACACGTAGTAAAGTAACTTTCATTGACCTAACAGAACAAATAATCTCCGAAGCAAATTCAAAGCTCAGTATTAAATCGAATACAAAAACTGCAGGAAAACAACAATTGGTTAGGCTGAAAGAAACAATCAAATCGAAATTTCAAAAATATGGACAATTAAAAGCAAATTGTGATGAAATTGAAAATTTTGAATATGCGCTTTATAAAGAGATTAATCTATATGAAAACATCAAATTAGTACTTGAAGTTAGTGAGGAAGCTTCGTTAAAAACAGAGATTTTGGATATTTTATTAAAATCATATAACGACATTAGCATATATAAAAATATTCTTTATCTGCTTTACAATCAGACTACAGTAAAAAGTTATCGTGATATAGCACCCGATTCGTTTCGTAAAAAACTTGAATCACAAATCAGTGCTATCAAAAATTTAATGTTATCACCAAACGATTACCTTCGGTATTCTGACAGTGAAACATCCAAAGATAAAAGTCCTGGATATAACTCCGAAAAATATTTGGAAATAGTACTGAAACAAGCAAGTACGAAATCAATTTTAATTGACCAGCCAGAAGACAATTTAGGCAATAGATTTATTTCAAAGAATTTAGTAACGCTTATGCGAGAGATAAAGCATAACAAACAAATATTTCTGGTAACCCATAATCCGTCAATAGTGGTATATGGAGATGCTGAGACAATAATTTTGGCGCAAAATATTAATAATAAGATAAGTTACAAGCAGATAAAACTTGAAGATAAAACTGCTCAAAAGGAGATTTGTGAAATACTTGATGGAGGAGAATATATTTTTAAGAAACGTTCAGAAAAATATAATATTAAAAGCATCTTAACCGAATAACAATGGAAACAAAAGAATACAGTTTAAAAATAAATAGCGAGGCCAATTTAATTGTAATCACAGGAATAACATCTAATGCAATTTCAATAGATTTTTCTGGAGATATTGATTTTACTAAATTGGTTTCTGAGTTAACTCAATCAATTGATAGTAAAATGATATTGGCTCCAAAAGGAAACAATGATGCAAGCGATGAAAGCACCTTAAAGCTAATATTAGAAACAATTGAATCTATTATTCAAGAATATAATAATACTATTGAATCTCTAGAGGAAACAGTTGGCGAATTAGAAACTGAAATTTAGGCTATCGATGATGATTCACTTGTTTAATTAGTATCAAGCGCATACCCAATGAAGTTTAGCGAAAACAAATTAGAAAAAGCTTTTGTAGAGTTATTGGGGAACGAAGACTATCCTCATTCCCATTGTGATTCCATCATAAGAGCAATCGATGAAGTATTGATTAAAAAATGAAATGAAAAAGAAATGAACAACAGCGAAATACTCATCTACCAAAACCCCGATGGCAACATTAAAATAGATGTTCGCCTGGAAAAAGAAACAGTTTGGTTGACACAAGCACAATTATGCGAACTATTTCAAAAATCGAAAGCCACTATCAGCGAGCACATTAAAAATGTGTTTGAGGAAGGAGAATTAGAGGCTTCGGCAACTGTTCGGAATTTCCGAATAGTTCAAACAGAAGGTAATCGGGAAGTGGAAAGAGCTATTGACTACTACAATCTGGATGTTATAATATAGTATGAGGCTAAACGAAAATAAAAATTACTGTTAAAAATTAGAAATGCCATGTATGAAACCAACCGTATAGAATACAAGCAGGAGCTCAACGACTCTCTGGAGAAAGAAGTGATTGCCTTTTTAAATTACCGGGAAGGCGGTCATCTATTTATTGGTATTGATAAAAACGGAACAGTGTTGGGTGTAGCCGATTCGGATGGTGACCAATTGAAAATAAAAGACCGGTTGAAACACAATATCTCACCCTCGTGTATGGGTTTGTTCGATGTGGTGGCAGAGCAAAAAGACGGTAAAAATATAGTCAGGATTATTGTAGCATCCGGATCCGAAAAACCTTACTTTTTAAGAAAATTCGGTATGACCGAAAAAGGTAGTTTCATCCGCATTGGCTCAGCATCGGAACCTATGCAGCAAAAAATGATTGATGATTTATTTTCCAAACGAATCCGAAACTCCATCAGCAAAATAAAGTCGAACAGGCAAGATTTAAGTTTTGAACAGCTCAAAATATATTATGAAGCTACAGGTCGTAAACTCAATGTTAAGTTTGCTCAAAATCTGGAATTACTCAACGAAGATGGATTTTTTAATTACGCCGCCTATCTCTTGGCTGATAGCAATGGAACCTCCATAAAAGTAGCCAAATATATGGGCAAGGATAGGGTAAATCTGATTGAGAACAACGAGTATGGGTATTGTTCTCTGATTAAAGCGACCAAACAAGTGCTTGATAAACTGGAATTGGAGAACAAAACACAATCGAAAATTACACCCAAAGAAAGAGAAAATCAAAGGCTTTGGAATCCCATTGCGTTGAGAGAAGCGGTAATCAATGCCATCATCCACAATGACTATACGAATGAGGCTCCTCCAAAATTCGAAATATTTGATGATCGGATTGAAATTACCTCTGCCGGGGGTCTGCCAGATGCATTGAGTCAGGAGGAATTTTTTGAAGGCGTTTCCATTCCAAGAAATAAAGAACTCATGAGGATTTTCAAGGATTTGGATATGGTTGAGCAGTTAGGTTCAGGAGTTCCCAGAATTTTGGAGCATTATGGCAAGGAATGTTTCAGGTTTATGCCGAACTTTTTGCGGATGACTTTGATGAGTCAAATTGATGTCGCTGCAGGTGAAACAATAGATGATAATATAGGTGATGCAATAGGTGGTGTAAATGAAGAAGAGATAGGTGGTCAAGTAGGTGGTCAAGTAGGTGGTCAAGTTGGTGGTGCAATAGGGTTGGTAGATATTGCACGAGAATTGGGATCAATAAGCGACTTAATGGCATCAACCCCTGAAATGAATACCGAAAGGTTAATGCTTCACTTTGGCATGATTACCGAACACTTACAGAATACATTCGGAAAAGAGTTCGGAAAAGGTTCGGGAAAGAGTTCGGGAAAAGAAATCCCAACCTGGAATATTGTTTTAGGACTCATTGCACTCTACCCTGAAATTACCGCAGAGGAGGCTGGGAAGATAGTCGGAATATCTTCCCGGGCAACGGAAAAGCACATCAAAAAACTGAAAGATTCGGGTCTTATCGAAAGAATAGGAGGCAGAAAAGAAGGGTTTTGGCAAATTATAAAACATGTGTAAATGAAATTTACTGAAGAAAAATTAGAAAGGGCTTTTGTTGAATTGCTTGGGAACGAAGATTATCCTCATTCCCATGGCGATTCCATCGTAAGGGCAGCTGATGAAGTATTGATTGAAGCCGATCTGCTGCACTATTTGCTAACCAAATACGAATGCAAACAATTGACCGTAACCGAAGCCAAATCAATTGTTCTTCAGCTTAAAACCTTGCCTTCGTCTGACCTTTACGAGAGTAATAAAACAATTCTCCGCTGGCTCTCAGACGGCTTTATTTTAAAACGGGAAGACCGTAAACAAAAAGATATTCATATCGAATTAATCGATTACAATGGGTTGGATGCGCAACTTGCCAGTCCTGATTTAGATATCGTTGTCGCCGATCCAGACGTAAAATATCCTCCTGATTACAACATCTATAAATTTGTCAATCAACTCGAAATTGTTGGCAACGAAAAACGTATACCTGATGGAATTATTTATGTAAACGGTTTGCCATTAGTGGTATTCGAGTTTAAAAGTGCCATTCGCGAGGAAGCCACCATCTATGATGCCTTTAAACAACTTACCGTTCGGTACCGCAGGGATATTCCCGAACTTTTTAAATACAACGCCTTTTGCGTTATCAGTGATGGTGTAAACAACAAAGCAGGTTCGTTCTTTTCTGCCTACGAGTTTTTCTATGCATGGCGCAGGGTAGCAGGTTTGGCAAAAGATGTGGATGGTATCGACAGTATGTTTACCCTCGTGCAAGGAATGTTTCACCACAACCGTTTTCGCGATATTATCCGGAACTTTATTTACTTTCCCGATAGTTCAAAGAAAAACGAAAAAATTGTCTGTCAATATCCGCAATATTATGCAGCTAAACGGCTTTACGATACGATTAAATTAGCTCAAAAACCTGGTGGCGATGGAAAAGGAGGTACTTACTTTGGTGCAACAGGGTGCGGAAAAAGCTTCACAATGCTTTTCCTCACCAGATTATTGATGAAAAATGAATACTTCGAAAGCCCAACCATTATTTTAATAACCGATCGTACCGATTTAGATGATCAATTATCCGGTCAATTTACAAATGCAAAAAGGTTTGTTGGCGACAACACTGTAGTAAGTGTCGAAAGCAGAGCTAATTTAAGAGAGTTGGTACAAGGACGACAAAGCGGTGGCGTATTCTTAACGACCATTCATAAATTTACAGAAGATACCGAATTGCTGACCGACCGGAATAATGTAATTTGTATCTCAGACGAAGCCCACCGAAGCCAGATAAATCTGGACCAGAAAGTAAAAGTTGATACAGATAAAAATACAGTTACTAAAACTTTTGGGTTTGCTTATTATTTACACAAATCATTACCAAATGCCACATTTGTTGGCTTTACGGGAACGCCGATAGATGCGACTCTGGACGTTTTTGGCAAAGTTGTGGATGCTTACACCATGACTGAATCGGTAAAAGATGAAATCACCGTTCGGATTGTGTATGAAGGAAGAGCAGCAAAAATTGCTTTGAAAAATGGTGAATTAGAGAAAATAGAAAAATATTACGAAGAAGTCGCTGTAGCTGGTGCCAACGAATATCAAATCGAAAAAAGCAAAGAAACAACTGCCAATATGAACGCCATTATTGGCGATCCAGACCGTTTACAAGCTCTTGCTGAAGATTTTGTAATGCATTACGAAAAACGGGTTTCCGAAGGAGCTACCATTAAAGGTAAGGCCATGTTTGTTTGCAGTACACGGGAAATTGCTTACGAATTTTACAAAAACGTAATTGCTTTAAGACCCCAATGGAATGAGATTCGTGTAGCTGAAGAAGGTGTTTTATTAACCCTAAAAGATAAAAAGGAGATCAAACCGATTGAACGCATTAAAATGATCATGACGCGTGACAAGGATGATGTAAATGAGTTATGGAAGCTTTTAGGAACGAAAGAGAATCGGAAAGAATTAGACCGCCAATTCAAAAACGAAAAATCGAACTTTAAAATAGCTATTGTTGTCGATATGTGGCTAACCGGTTTCGATGTACCATTTTTAGATACCATGTACATCGACAAACCCATTCAGCAGCACAATTTAATTCAAACCATTTCGAGGGTTAACCGGAAGTTTGAGGGCAAAAGCAAAGGTTTGGTTGTCGATTATATTGGTATCAAAAAGCAAATGAACCTTGCTTTAGCCAAATACAACAAAGGCGATAAAGATAACTTTGAAGACATTGCCGAATCAGTTATTATTGTCCGAAATCATTTAGATTTGTTGGCTAAACTTTTTCATAAATTCGACAGCTCAAAATATTTCAATGGCACTACTTTACAGCAATTGAATACGCTTAACCTTGCTGCTGAACATGCTCAAAAGACGAAGGATGTGGAAACCCGTTTTATGGGTTTAGTAAAACGACTAAAAGCAGCTTACGATATTTGTGCGGGAAGCGAACTATTAATTGAGCAGGAAAGAGATTTCGTACATTTTTATTTAGCCGTTCGTTCCATCGTATTTAAACTAACCAAAGGGAATGCACCCGACACAGCCCAAATGAATTCACGAGTTCGGGAAATGATAAAAGATGCCCTGGTAAGTGATGGTGTTCAGGAAATTTTCAAACTGGGTGATGAAAATGAAACTGTGCAGGATCTTTTTGACGAAGATTATTTGGCCAAAATTGATAAAATAAAACTGCCAAATACTAAAATTAAATTACTGCAACAGCTTTTAGCCAAAGTCATTGCCGAAATCAAGAAAGTCAATAGGGTAAAAGGTATTGACTTTACAAAAAAAATGCAAGTATTGGTTGAACGTTACAATCAACGTGACGAGAGCGACATTTTAAGAAGCGAAGTCTATGAAGAAATGGCCGAACATCTCACCAATTTAATTTGGGAAGTACACAGAGAGTTTTCGGCTGGTGATATTTTAGGAATTGACTTTGAGGAAAAAGCATTTTACGATATTTTGAAAGAACTTTGCATAAAGTATGACTTCAAATATCCTGAAGATAAATTGATTGAACTTGCAAAAGCAGTTAAAGACTTAGTTGATGGACAAGCAAAATATCCGGACTGGAACAAGCGTGACGATATAAAATCTGCATTAAAAGTAGGTTTAATATTACTACTGGACGAATTCGGCTATCCACCGGTTGAAAGAGACGAAGTGTATGTTGAAATTTTTGAACAGGCAGAGAATTTTAAAAAAAATAACAGTAAATCAATAATTGGATAAAAATACTTGTGTATTTGAGCCAAAAAAACTCATCATTACTGACCTTTTGCCCGTAAGTGGTAATTCATCAAATGTTTTTGCGCAACCCCTCTTCATTGCATTAAACTTCATTAAGAATAGTCCTGAAAAATTCTTAACCAATTTAATGGATAAATTTGATGGTATCAGACCATTAGAAAGTGTATTCAATATCTTGATTAATGAATACCAAGAAAATATTTTACAATTCATAGAATTTAGCAATGATGGTTTTATAGTTGATGAACAAAGGCTTAAACAATCTATTTAAACATATTATAAGTCAATTGTGGAAAAGGTAAAAATATCGTTACAATTAAGGGATGTTTTTTTGATGCTTTCAAATCCCCCTATTTATTTATTAAGTAGATATAAGAGATATCCAGTTTTTTTAATCAATTTCCCCGCCCCACCAGGCGGGGTTTCTTTTTTAACCCCAGTTGGATATTCCGGTGATGTTGACCCCCTTCTCCGGTCATATTGACCCCCATCAAGGATGATGGTTCAGAGAACTCTAATGACTGACAATTTTACCGTTTTTTTCTTAAACTTTCACCTTTTAATTCAATCCTGTAGGAAGTGTGCACGATCCTGTCCAGAATAGCATCTGCAATGGTTTCTTCACCAATGATATCGTACCAGTTTGCCACTGGTAACTGACTGGCAATCATTGTTGATGATTTTCCATGACGATCTTCAATTATCTCCATTAGGTCTAACTGTTGCTGTTGTTCGAGATGGGTCAGACCAAAATCATCAAGGATAAGCAAATCAGTTTTAGATAGATTCTCAAATAGCCTTACGATTGTTCCTTCAATACGTGATATCTTTGTTTTTAACAGGAGTTTCTGCATATTGTAATAGGCGACTTTATAACCCTGAGCGCACGCCTGATGTCCGAGTGCCGATGCCAAAAAACTTTTACCACAGCCACTGGCTCCGGTGATTAGAACCGATTCTCCTTTTGTCAGATAATCTCCCGTTGCAAGATCCGAGATCAACGCTTTATCCATTCCTCTGGCAGCATCGAACTTGAGCTCTTCAACAGAAGCCTGATACCGGAACCTGGCATTTTTACTTAGCCTCTCAAAACGGCTGTTTGTGCGCTCCTGTTCTTCTGCCTGTAAAAGTAACTCCAGTCCTTCGCTTAGCGTTAGTTCATTTTGCCTTCTTGTTTCCAGTAAGGCCTGCCAGCTGCGACTCATTCCGTGTAACCTAAGCCGGCTTAATTGTGATTCAATCTGCATCATAAATAGTTGAAATTAAATGGTTAAAAACTAATGGTTGATTGTGTGTAATATTCTTTCCCCCTGATATTTTTATGAGTGGGTAGTGGTTGTGATTGCTTTGATTCCGGCTCATGAGTCATCTTGTTTTTAAGGATGTTCAGAACAAATATGTAGGAGTATTTTTGGCATTCAATAGCCATCTGACAAGCCTTGTCAAAGTCTTTCTTATCGGTTTTACGTTCCAGGTTAAGTAGCCCGTCACAGGTTCTGTAGAGTTGCTCCGGATGCCGTTTTTGTGCAAACAGATGACCCAGGAGCCGGTAAAGCAGTTCAGATTTTAATTTGGATTTGTTCAGGTAGTAGTCCGGACTTCGATCCATATAATGCTGGTGCGCAGAACACAAATGTTCTTTATCGGTGGAGTAACCGCCTTGTTTGTAATCACGGATATGGACTGCTATTTGCTGGGCCTTTGCATAAATATATACCATTGAACGGGTATATATTACGTTTACATCCAGGCCGATATATGTATAAGGGACACTGTAATAATGCTTATCCTGGGAAAGATAGATGTGATTATTTTTCGCCACTTTCAACTCACGGTAATATTTTAAATCGAAGGGTTGTTCCGGCAATGGGTTTAATAAATGCTTTTCATCTGCCAAAAACCTTTCTTCCCTGCAATAAGGTTTTTGTTGCATCCGGGTCTGATTGTGTTCCCTGGTTTTTTCTTTGAAAGCCTTATTGAGCGAAGGCATATCGAAAAAGGTTAGTTTACGCAATTTGGCATATACCCGGTTATAAATCATTTTTACCTGATTCTCTACCAGTGCTTTATCTTTGGGCTTACGTGCCCTGGCCGGAATCACGGTTGTTTTGTAATGATTGGCAAAGTCTTCCATTGCCCGGTTTACATCAGGCTCGTAAGGGCTGGCTTTTACAATGGCAGCCTTCAGATTGTCAGGTACCAGCACCTCGGGAACCCCTCCCAGATCCTCAAGACAACAGCCCAGCGCATATAGAAAATCTGCTATACTTTGGCTTCTCACAACCATGGTAAAACTGTAATCGGAATAAGCCAGACAGGCAACAAATACCTGACAGTAAACAATTTCTCCGGTGTCTTTATTGATATAGGATGGTTTCTTGCCTGCAAAGTCGATAAAGAGCTTTTCTCCGGCTTTGTGTTGCAAAACCATCGAAGGCCTGCGGGCAATCAGTTGTTGCGATAAATGGTAACAAAACTGCGTGTGGCCGTATCCCCCGGGGTAATCACTGCGGTACTCTTCCCAAAGCAATTGTCTGGTCACTCCAACTCGGACAAGCTCCTTTGAAAAGTAGTCCAGTTTAGCCTTAAAATGATCGAAACGTTCATCTTTATAGGCCGGATTTCCTGCATGAAACTTCCCTTCCAGGATCGGATCATCCAATGTCAGCAGGGACTGGATATCAAGAGTAGACAAGGCTAATTTTGAAAGATAAACCTTAACCGTATTTTTACTCATCCCTAAACTTCTGGCAATAAACTTCTTGCTCTTGCCCTGCTCGTATAACTGTAATAATTGTTTAATCTGACTCATGCGTTTTGGTTTTCCTGCCATTGGAATATCATATTAGTGGTTACTTTTCCACTAATGAACCAAAAACCTGTGAGATAAATTGATAAGGGGGGTCAACATGCTCCGGATTTTTACCCAACCCACCCGGCAACTTCAACGGGGGGGCAATATGCTCCGGATTTTTTTACCTCTTTTCTCAATTTTAGGGGGTCAACATCTGCCGGACTGTCATGAAAAACAAACATGAAAAACAACAGAAAAATCTAATTTTTTACCGGTCGCCAGGGGGTCAGCATAGTCCGGATTATCCAAATGAGATATAGATTAGTAAAAATAAATAAACTTAGTGGATATGAGGCCTCTTTATATTCAATATATCTGGAAGACGAGCAAAGAACCTTGTTTGAAAGGTTCCTCGAAGAAAATAATAATTCATTTAAAAGTGAACTAAAAAACATCCTTGCACGTTTAAATACTATCGGGCACTATACTGGTGCCAGTGAGCAGTTCTTCAAGTTGAGAGAAGGAAAACCGGGCGATGGGGTTTGTGCATTGTTCGATATCCCAAAATCCAATTTGCGCTTGTATTGTATTCGTTACGGTTCTTTGGTTGTAATTTTGGGTGGAGGAGGATTCAAACCCAAAAGCATCAGAGCGCTACAGGAAGATCAAAAGCTTGAAGAGGAAAATTCTTTAATGCGTCAGATCTCCCGCGACATTCGAAAACGAATGGATGATAAGGAGATTTTCTTCTCTGACGATGACATGGACTTTGAAGGTGATTTAAATTTTAATGATGAAGACGATGAGTAAAGCAGAAACATACAACAGCAAAATAATAGACGAATTATTCGATTTAATTTCCCCTGAAAAGGAGGAAAAAATCAGAAAACGAATGCTGCTTGCTGCCAGAATCGACAAAGGGATTAAGGCAAAAGGCTGGAAAAAGAAAGATCTTGCAGAGGCCTTAAATAAGCGACGTTCCGAGATAACCAGATGGTTATCCGGCACCCACAATTTCAATAGCGATACACTTTTTGATATTGAAAGGATATTAAATATTGGTTTGGTTACGCTTAATGATGTACCAAAAGAACAGGTGATTAAGTTCCATTTGGTGGTCAGCGAAATAATCGAATCTGCAAATCCGATGTCCTATGCTGGCACACTGAATGATACTTCACTGATTGACTTATATTATGGGGAAGAATCACAGTTTTATGCAGTGAGTAGTAATTAATTGATAATAAAGGGTATGAAAGACACAATAAAGGAGCAACAACTTTCCTTTCAAATGAAAGGTATTGAATTATTGGATGTTAAACTTAACAATCCCAAACAACCGTTGCCAGCTCAAACTACATTTCATTTTAACATTAGTCTTGAGCATAAAATAAGTCATGAAAATAAATTGGTTATTGTTATTACAACTGTTAACATTATTCACGAAGATAACGAAACCAGACTTGGATCTTTACAAGCCAGTTGTATATTTGAAATTGCGAATTTTGACGATTTTTTAATTGAAGGGTCTCAACAAGTTTCAATCCCTGATACCATTTTAGTGACATTAAACTCAGTTTCTATTTCAACAGTAAGGGGTATCATGTTTTCGCAATTTAAAGGCACCTTTTTACACACGGCAATTCTACCGGTTGTTGACCCAAAAGCATTTGTCAAAAACAACGCAGAATAAATCTTCTGCTTTTTCCAATCTATTCAAAAATTACTCCCCCGCCCCTCTAGGCGGGGTTTCTTTTTTTACCCCAGTCTGAGGGCTGAGAAAGTTTGCTGTTACACTCAAATTCGGTGCAAAGTTATTGATCGCCAGCCGGAAACGTCAAGGGGCTTTGGTTGCTGCGGATGATTATTTCCGGAGCAGCAACCGCCGCCACTTCGTGTTCGGTCATTTTTTTATCCGTCACATCGCTTCGCTCAGTGACCGGATAAAAAAAGTGACATTCACCCATTGACAAGAATCCGCCCGGCTCAATCTGGTCTGCCCGAAATTTAACTGTAACGGCGGGCCAGATGCCAAAATAAATCCTAAGGGCATAGGTGAAACTCATGATTCCGGAATTTATAGCAGAAGTACAAATCTCTTATTCTTCGCACGTGAAGGCA
>Ga0209511_1002151_pt1 | contig 16455 bp, 9 predicted proteins | sample SSSSmetaG_FD_184141 | JGI IMG/M metagenome (GOLD analysis project Ga0209511, IMG submission 184141) | Glacier valley bacterial and archeal communities from Borup Fiord, Nunavut, Canada, to study Microbial Dark Matter (Phase II) - ​SSSS... | ecosystem: Environmental > Aquatic > Freshwater > Ice >...
ATATTGCCCTTAATCTGCTTAAGCAAGAAACGTCCACCAAACAGGGCTTAAAAGGCAAACGCCTCAAAGCTGCCTGGAGCGAAGCCTATCTGCTTAAAGTCCTCGGAATTTAGATGCAATTGCCCTGCCGTGCTGGCTACCATGTTCGCCAGTCAGCGATTGACAGGGAGAAGTGATAAACCCGTGAGGGGGTACCTTTCGATATACGCTTTTTGTTTCGAGGTCAGACATCGACAAAAGAAGGGGTACGTAACATGCTGCAATGGGTCATCCGCTGGTGCAAAAAGATAATTAAGGCTGGCATACAGTGGGTCGGAGACCAGGTATTACAGTAGGCGCGACCGAGTCACGTCGCGGTCGTGATTGGCAGCTTCCAGATATTTGCCTCTTGACAATCGATTCAACACGTCTTATAATTTGCAATCAGAAACATGAAAGCAGTTTCACAAGAAATTTCGGTTTTTATGCCTAAACCTGGTTTAACAATTTATGATGTTGCAGCTGCAGCTAAAGTTAGTGCCACTACAGTGTCGCGCGTGCTAAATGGCTCGGCCATGGTCAACCAGGCGACTCGGGCTCGGGTCCTAGAGACAATTACCCGACTTGGATTTGTCCCCAAAGCCGAGGTACGGGCCAGAGCCCTCAAACAGAACTATCGAATTGGCATCTTAGTTCCGTTTTTTACAGCGCCTTCTTTTGTACAACGGCTGCGTGGCGTCGCGGCTGTGCTTCCCGTAAATTATGAGCTCATCATTTACACCATAAATTCAGTTGACCAACTAGATCGTTATCTGGGATCCTTGCCCTTAACCGGTAATTTGGATGGGCTCATCATTATGTCGCTGCCGATAAACGAAGATCAAGCTCAGCGCTTAACACGAAATGCGCTTGAAACGGTGCTCATTGAATATCCACAAAGCAGTTTCAATACAGTAGAAATCGATGACTTTAGCGGTGGCAAAATGGCAACGCAGTACCTAGTTCATAAAGGCCATCGGCGAATTGCTTTCTTAGGAGATACTACCCCGCCGGACTATGCTATCCATCCGCTCAGTCTGCGCTTGGAAGGATTCCGGGAATGTTTACGGACGCTGGACATTCCGCTACCTGACAGTTATGTTCGCCTTGTCCCATATACGTTTGAGCAGTCCCAGCAGGCTGCCAGCGAGTTCCTGAATTTGCCCAAACCCCCAACAGCGATTTTTGCTGCCACAGATTTACAGGCGATGGGCGTGCTGATGGTGGCACGCCGTATGGGTGTTCGTGTTCCTGACGATTTGGCTGTAATTGGATTCGATGATCTGGATATGGCCGAAGTAATGGACCTGACCACCGTTCGACAACCACTGGATGAATCCGGGCAAATTGCGGTTGAGCTACTACTAGTGCGTCTCTCTAATCCAGAACGTTCTATTCAGCATGTACAGCTACCTTTGGTAATCGTTGAACGAAAAACAGCTTAAAGGGGGTGATAAATAGTTCTAGATAGAGAAAGCAGAAGCAGTGGACTGCAAATCAGACCACTTTTCGGTAGATTGTAATTGTTTGCATACGTCTACCAGAGGTGAACCGTATCGCTGTTATGACAGTCTTTCAAGTGCAGCAATACCAGTGTTATTCTGGTGGGCCTGACCACAAAGAAGTGCGAAATCTGGCTCGGTACGTTTGTTAGTTTCAGTTCAATCTGAACGTCGTGCTCAATTGTTTTTGGATCCGTAGAGAAATCTTGATGCTTAGGAGAATTATCGTGAACAAGAAACGCAAAAGTGCGATCACAACGCTTATTTTGTTGACTTTGATGCTGGTTTCGGTGGCTCAACCCGCTGTAGCCCAACAAAACGCAAACAGTCTTCCTAAAGAACTGGCTGATGCGATGGCCGGTAAGTATAAGGGCACGAAAGTCACCGCCTTTGGCGCATTTGCTGGCGCAGACGAGGTTAATTTCAACAATAATATCAAGGATTTCGTTGCCCAAACTGGGATCGATGTTCAATATGAAAGTTCAAAGCAGTTTGAAGCGACGATCTCGACGCGTGTCGATGCCGGAAATCCTCCTGACATTGTTGACTTTCCTCAGCCTGGCCTGATGGGGAGTATCGCCAAGACCGGCAAATTAATCGACCTTCACACTTTCATGACTGACCAATACCTTAAGGGACAGTACAATCAGAGTTGGCTTGATATGGCAACTAAGCCCAGTAAAGACGGCACGTCAGTTATGGCCGGTGTCTGGGATCGGGTAAACGTCAAGAGTCTCGTTTGGTATCCAAAGAAAGCGTTTGATGCCGCCGGTTATAAAGTACCGACCACATGGGATGAGCTCATGGCGCTCCAAGCTCAAATTGCCAAGGATGGTGATACGCCGTGGTGTATTGGCATCGAATCGGGTGGTGCAACCGGTTGGGTAGCCACAGACTGGGTAGAAGAAATCATGCTCCGGACCACATCGCTGGCGAATTATGACAAGTGGGTCACTGGCGATCTGAAATTTAGCTCCCCCGAGGTAACAAAGGCCGCCACTATCATGGCCAACATCTGGACGAATGATAAATTGGTCTACGGTGGTCGTAAGGCTATCATTTCCACGAACTTCGGTGATGCGCCAGGTCCGATGTTTGTTAACCCTCCCAAGTGCTGGCTGCATGTACAGGGCAATTTCATCACCAGTTTTTTCCCGAAGGACAAGAATCTGAAATCAGGTGTTGATTACGATTTCTTCTATCTGCCAGGAATTGATCCGCAGTACGGCAAGCCCGTCGAAGTCGGCGGAGACATTTGGTCGATGTTTAACGACCGGCCAGAAACCCGCGCTGTTATGGAGTGGTTTAGCCGAGGGGACCACTTGAAGACATGGCTGGCCTCTGGCGGTACTATCGCACCCCAGACCGACGCACAGCTTGACTGGTATGGTAATGACATCGATCGCGGCGTCGCCAAAATCTTGCAGGCTGCCACCAGTGTACGTTATGACGGCTCCGATATGATGCCTGGTGAAGTTGGTACAGGTGCCTTCTGGAAAGAAATGACGTCTTGGGCCAGTGGAACTGAAGATCTTGCGACGGCATTACAAAACATTGACGCCGCATGGCCTAAGAAGTAGGACAGCCGCTCATGAGCAACCAGCGATCGTAATAAATCACGAACACTGGCGGGGCTAAAACTCAATAGCTGATCGGCAGACGACTCTTACGATGGACTCCCTTTCCACCGTAGATTCTCGATACGAGAACCGTTGTGCCGATCAACATTGAGGCTGTTTATAAAAGCCGTGAAGAAGATGGAACTTGGAAACCAGTGCGCTGATAATCTGCTGGACCGGATACGATCGGGAGCGCAATGTAGTGCGGGAGACGTATCCTCCTTAGTGCATTGATGACTCCCAATTGAAATTTTTGCATAGTAGTTTATTATCCACCGGCCAAAGCACAGCGACAGGTCAGACGACGATATAAAATTTTGGGGGTAACCAATGACATTACGAATACACGGAACCGTTAATCTCGGTCGTTTGGTGCTGTCGCTTTTGGCGATCTTAGCCACTTTTCTGATTCTCTGGCAGGGCTTCCTTTTTCTGCGCGATAGCGGCGATACGCCGAAGATAGTTATCGCCGCTATTGCGGTATTGTGGGGCGGTGGTGGCATTGCGCTCCTTTTTCTGGTGGCAAACTGGTTAATCGAGCCGCTTCCTGCCAAATGGATTCGGCGCTTACAGCCGTTCATATTCGTCGGCCCTGGCATTGCGATGGTGGCTTACTTCCTGGCAATCCCGACTGCACGAACCTTTTTTGCTTCGCTTTTCGACCGTGATGGGTCTGCGTTCGTTGGTCTACAAAACTATATCGATGTTTTTACTCAGCCAGCAATGTTGGTGACATTGCGGAACAATCTACTCTGGATTGTATTTGGTGCCAGCTTAACCATCATTTTCGGGTTGGTCATTGCGACTCTCGCCGACCAAAGTCCACTTGAAACAATTGTCAAGGCCATAATCTTCATGCCTATGGCTATCTCGTTGGTTGCGGCAGGCATTATTTGGAAATTTGTTTATGCTGTGAAAGATGCAGCCGACTCCCAGATTGGCCTACTTAATGCGGTCGTGGTTGCACTTGGCGGCCAACCACAAGCCTGGATTGCGCAGCTGCAACCCTGGAATAATTTATTCCTTATCATCATTGTAGTTTGGCTTCAAACTGGCTATGCGATGGTTTTATTCTCGGCAGCCATTAAAAGTATCCCTGCTGAAATTCCGGAGGCAGCACGTATTGATGGCGCGAATGAAGTGCAGGTTTTTTTCCGCATCACCATTCCTTCTATTATGGGTACGCTCATTGCGGTTTCAACCACCGTGATTATTTTCACGCTGAAAATCTTTGACATCGTAATCGTGATGACCGGTGGTCAATACGGAACAGATGTCATTTCTACTCAGTTCTATAACCAATTCTTCGTCTTCCGGAACTTTGGATTGGGATCTGCGCTTGCTGTGATTCTTTTGATCGCAGTCATCCCGATTATGGTCTACAACCTTCGCCAATTTGGTAGAAGAGAGGCGTTTTAATGCGTACACGTAAGCGTTCTAGCGCCCTGGTCAATGGCTCTCTTTTGGTTATCTGCATTTTGTGGCTAATCCCGACAGTTGGCCTGCTCGTCTCTTCGTTCCGCACGCGGGATGATGTGCTAAGCACTGGTTGGTGGACGATCCTGCCACATCAAGAATGGTCAATGGTTCAACAGTTTGCGCCACCGCCAAGCATCGATACCACTGTCAACATGCAGATCGCCGGTGCGAGTGGAACCTTTGACCAATTCAGGTCTGGGGTAGTAATTCCAGACGGCAAACGGGTAGTCTGGGTTGGCAATCGGCGTGCTGCAGTCATCCAAATTCAAGAACAACGGTGGGTTACAACTATCCATCTCACACTGCAAAACTATCAGGATGTGCTCACCGGTAAAGAATATGAAGTGGCCGATGCGAATGGAAATAAGCACACCGAAAAAGGTGATGATCTGTCCGGGGCCTTTTTGAATACCGTCGCAGTTACCGTTCCATCGGTTGTCATTCCGGTGACGATTGCCGCTTTTGCCGCTTATGGTTTTGCCTGGATGCGCTTCCCAGGGCGGAAGCAGTTATTTGCGCTGGTTGTCGCTTTACTGGTGGTTCCGCTTCAGATTGCACTTGTGCCCGTATTGCACGACTACGTTCAACTCCGCTTAAATGGCACCTTCCTGGCTGTTTGGCTGGCCCATGCCGGTTTTGGCCTACCACTCGCCATATACTTGCTCTATAACTATATTAGTAGCCTGCCCAGGGATATTCTGGAGTCGGCCTTCGTGGATGGAGCCTCGCACTTCACAATCTTTGTTCGATTGATTCTCCCATTGTCCGTTCCAGCGCTGGCTTCGTATGCTATCTTCCAGTTCCTTTGGGTTTGGAATGATTACCTTGTCGCACTGATTTTTATCGGTAACCAGTCAGGGACCCAGGTATTGACGATGCGTTTAGCAGAAATTATCGGATCGAGAGGCAGCGATTGGCACTTGCTCACGGCAGGTGCCTTCATCTCGATGTTGCTTCCGCTTCTGGTGTTCTTTGCCCTCCAACGCTACTTTGTGCGCGGCTTAACAGCTGGTTCCGTCAAAGGATAGTAAGGAATCAATGACCATGTGGGCAAGAAAAACAGTTGTTTTAAGATATACACAGGGATAAGGTCATGAAATATCGACAATTGGGAAATTCAGGTTTGCTCGTATCAGAACTTGCGCTAGGGACGATGATTTTTGGAGAGGACAGTGAACGAGGAACTTCCGGTGACGAAGCGAAAAGGATGATTTATCACTACCTTGATTTGGGTGGAAACCATTTTGACATGGCCGACGTTTATTCTGGTGGGCAGGCTGAGGAAATTGTCGGTGAAGCAGTAAAAGGGCGGCGTGAGCAGGTGGTTTTAACGACCAAGGTTCGTTGGCCGATGGGTAGTGGAGTCAATGATGTTGGTCTGTCGCGCTACCATATTCAATTGGGTGTGGATGCAAGTCTGCGTCGCTTGAAAACCGAAACCATTGATGTGCTTTATTTGCACGGTTGGGATCCTCTTACTCCATTGGAGGAGTCGCTTCGAACTTGTGATGACCTGGTTAGAGCAGGCAAAGTTCGCTACATTGGTGTCTCAAATTTCAAAGCCTGGCAAATCATGAAGGCGATGGCCATAAGTGACAAACAGGGTTGGATCGGGTTTATCGCTGCTCAGTATCAATATAGTCTTATCGTCCGTGATGTTGAAAGCGAGTTCATTGATTTGTGTCAATCGGAAGGTATGGGACTTGTAGTATGGGGCCCATTGGGCGGCGGGTTCCTCAGCGGAAAATATCGGACAGGACAGCGACCCCAATCCGCCTCAGATGGCCGATTAGCCGTTACCCCTGACGCCTCGGAAGAATCCTGGGTACGGCGTTCAACAGACCAGAACTGGCGAATCCTTGATACAGTCAACAATATTGTAAAAAACCATCCGGGTAGTACTACTTCACAGATATCTCTGGCCTGGCTTTTAACTCGCCCCTCAGTCGCTTCTGTGATCGTTGGGGCGCGTAACTTGAACCAACTAATCGACAATCTGACAGTAGTCAATTTGGAGCTTGCCGAGGATGAAATCGCTCAGTTAAATGCGGTTTCCGAGCTCGCTTTGGCTTACCCGTATCGTATGATTAATACAAAGGCTCGTTAATTGCAGGGGCGAGACCGATAAAATTTGATTATGATTTCGGATGGTGTCTTGGCCCATCTGCGGGGTTCTGTCGCAAAAACGGTAGTAGTCGGATAAAGTCAGATCCGCGACTCAAGATCAGGCAAGGCGGATACGACCATCGACACCCCAACCGTTTTCAAAGGGTGCCATTTTCAGGCTGAAATCATCGTGCTGTGTCTGCGCTGAGAAGCGGACGAAACGTACAACAATGTCAAAGGCAGATGGCGCTATCAGTACCGGGCTGTCGATAGCGATGGACAGACCATTGCCTTAGGCGCTCCAGTAGCGTTTAAGCATGAGGTAAGGTTCGAGCTAGGACCGATTAACTGACATAGATCGTCGCCGCATGGTAGTGCAGGTCATCAATACCGTAAGGCACCGCGCGTCCTTGGGCTTCCTGTGGAGAATCGTGGCTGTTCACTTGGAGCGCTTGTTGACACCAAATCTGTCCGGCATTCTTGAAATTACCGACCAGTTCTTTCTTCTTGGTATCGATACTCAAGCACGGTTGCGCGGCTTTTTCATGCCAGGCGCGTTCCGTCCGAATGTACTCGAATTGCCGATTACGCTCAGGATGAGGCTTCCCCTCGACCGTTTTGCGGTTAACGCGCAGTCGATAGTCGCGCAGCTTGAGTAACCGACTAATCACCGGAAGACTGACCTGATGACCGAGGGCGACCAGTTTGTCTTGTAAGTTTTGTAAGCGGTAATTCAGCTATTTTCGCGTTGTCATTGGGTCGCCCGCCGTATGGACTTCCATTTGTGCCAACAACGCATTCGTTAATTCACTGTTTTTTTGCCGGCTTTTGGTCGGCCACCGCCCGGCGGTCGTTGGCGCGTCCCCAGTTGCTTGGCCATGCCATTACTCAATTCACGCCGCTCCCGTCGAATGGTTTTTCCGTCCATCCCCGTGATCCGCATCAATTCCCGGTCATTTGGCTCACCCTGCTGTTGTGATAACGACTCCGCCTACCACCGCCGTTGTACTTCGTTCGATTGACTCAGCAATACATTGATTTGTCGATGTGCCGCTTGTGTTATCCCGTCTTCCCCCGCAGCGCATACGACACAGCGGCACTGATGAACCTCACGCGCCATCCTATTCATACTCACTTATTTTTAGATGGCGTTAGTTTACCCTCTGGATGCGGGCACTACGCTACGCAAGGCATGGACTTAGCCCTGGCGGGGGCTTCAACCCAGTTCCTGCTCCACGCCTGCGCTGGCATCGGCGCGACTTATTGGCCGTTTGTATACGGGACAGCGTCCGTCCGATGTGCCGCTCTCAGGTGAAACACCCCGCCGAACGGACCGCAACCAGCACATTCGCGAACGTCATGCGGCGGGCGAAACCATCTCGGATCTCGCCCGTGAATTTGACATTTCGCCACAGCGCGTGAGCCAGATTGTGCGCGGACGACGAAAATAGATGTCAGAGATCGAAGTGGAACTTTCTGAACGATGGCCAATCGGTTGTCGATAGTGTAGTCAATAAAGGCCAAATAACAGCGCACACAGTTAAAAATGCTCCAAAGCGTTTCATCTTCCTCCACGAAATAGAAGTGCTCGGTATGGCCAAAGTCATACCGAGCGTGAAAAGCCATGTGGTTAGCCGTCGTAGCTGCTGGGCTGCGTCAGACGAACCGGCGGGCGCGTTGGGGTGGCTGCTGTGGCTGGCGGAAGCGGCGTATTCGGTACGATGACTGAGTTGTGTGGCGCGGGTGCGCTGCTGATGCCCCAATGTCCAGCGACCGGAATGTCATTTGGGATTCCGTATACAATATTCACGTTGGCAAAGCCAGTTGTCAGATCGTTTTTCAGGTAGATCAACCCGTTGGTCGGACGGAACACGCCGACGCCCGCGTGCTCTTGCGCGATCCAATCGCCCACGAGCGGCACATCGCCGGGATAGCCGAGCGTTACGGTGTGATCGCCAAAGACTGATCCGTTCACTATTTGATTGGATAAATAGAACGTCACGATGTTTGGGCGGAATACACCGGGGCTGCTGATGCCGTTACCGTCCCAATCACCTGCCACGCCCACATCGCCAGGAATGCCAAGCACCATCGTGTAATCGGCAAAGCCGCTGTTCAGCTCATTTTTTAGGTATAACAAGCCGTTGCTCGGACGGAACACGCCCACTCCGTCATGCGCTGCGCCCGCTTGCCAATGACCTACGAACGGCTGATCGCCTGCAATGCCGAGCACGAACGTTTCATCAGCCGCGCCCGGTGTATTGCTGTTACGCAGTTGGAACTGCCCATTGGTTGGGTCGAACACGCCGATTGTGGACACACCACCGCCCGTCCAATCGCCCACTACCGGGTAACTATTCATTGCGCCATACTGCACGGTCAGATCAGCGAAGCCTTGCGTATTGCTGCCGCGCAGGTAAAACGTGGCGGTGCTTGGCCGAAAAACGCCGATAGTATCGGGTTTGCGGGGTGTCGGTGTATTGGTCGGCGTGGTCGTATTGGTTGCCGTTACGCTAGAAGCCGTTGTTGCAGAAAGTGTAAAAGTAGCCGTGGGCGTGCTGCTAGACGTAACCGTTGTGGTGAGGGTAGCGGTGTTGGTTAAGATTGGCGTCAAGGTAGGCGTGGCTGAGTTGGTCGGTGTGACAGTTGGCGGCACAGGTGTTATGTTCAGCTTACTCACGAAGGTATTCTGGAAGCCGCTGCCAAAAGCCGTCTGGAAAGCGCTTGTCGTGGTTGGAAAATCGGTGCTGCTCGTGTCTCCTGTAACATAGACGCTGCCGCTGCTGTCCACCGCTATCCCGCTACCCCTCTCATTGCCACCGCCGCCCAGGTACGTGCTGTAGGCAAGCGCACTGCCCGCCGCGTTCAGCTTGCTCACGAACGCATCTGTGTAGCCGCTAGTGGTCGTCTGGAAAGCGCTTGTCGTGGTTGGAAAATCGGTGCTGCTCGTGTCTCCTGTAACATAGACGTTGCCGCTGCTATCTACCGCGATCCCGTCGCCCCCGTCATAGCTGCTGCCGCCCAGATAGGTGCTGTAGACGAGTGCACTGCCCGCCGCATTCAGTTTACTTACGAACGCATCACCGCCGTTATAGGTCGTCTGGAAAGCGCTTGTCGTGGTCGGAAAATTAGTACTATAGGTGTTGCCCGTGACATAAGCGCTACCGCTGCTGTCCACCGCGATCCCATTGCCGTTTTCATCCTTGTTTCCGCCCAGGTAGGTGCTGTAGACCAGCGCACTGCCGGTCACGTTCAGCTTGCTAACGAACACATCCCGGTTGCCGCCAGCAGTCGTTTGATAAGCGCCTGCCGTGGTTGGAAAGTTACCAGAGGTGAAGCCCGTGACATACGCATTACCGCTGCTGTCTACCGCGATCCCGAAGCCTATGCTGAGACTGCTGCCACCCAGGTAGGTGCTGTAAGCGAGCGCACTGCCTGCTGCATTCAGCTTGCTCACGAACGCACCCCCGCCGCCATTGGTTGTTTGGTACGCCCCCGTCGTGGTTGGAAAGTCGGTGCTACCAGTGAAGCCCGTGACATAGGCGCTGCCACTGCTGTCCACGGCGATCCCGCCATCTTCGTCATTGCCGCTGCCACCCAGGTAGGTGCTGTAGATGAGCGAGCTGCCTGACGCGTTCAGCTTGCTCACGAACGCATCCCGGCCGCCGCCATAGGTTGTCTGGAAAGCGCCTGCCGTGATCGGAAAGTTGGTGTTGTAGGTGTCGCCCATGATATAAGCGCTGCCGCTGCTGTCCACCGCGATCTCGTGGCCGCTCTCGGGGCTGCTGTCACTCAGGTAGGTGCTGTAGACGAGCGCACTGCCTGCCGCGTTCAGCTTGCTCACAAACGTATCATCGCCGCCGCCATAGGTTGTCTGGAAAGCGCCCACCGTGGTTGGAAAGTTAGCGCTAGTGGTGCTACCCGTGATATACGCGCTGCCGCTGCTGTCCACCGCGATCGCAGAGCCTACGTCATAGCCGCTGCCGCCCAGGTAGGTGCTGTACACAAGACCCGGATCGATGACCAGCGGCTGCGCGTGGTCGTACTCGCCCATTGTGAACTGCGCTGCGCCGTCTTCCGTAAGTGCGTAATGCGCCATAACGGTACGCTGCACGCCGTTCGCGCCGATTTGCCATGCTTCAGGCACTTGTTCGGTTAGCGTCACGCCCACTGGCGCATCGATCAGCAGATTGCCCGTGGTCATGTCGATGTGAGTGCTATTTGCGCCTGTGTAACGCCAGCGGATCAGCGCTGGATCAGCACCCGGCGCGACTGTGTAGGTACCCTTCAGCACTCCGACGTACCCGGTATAGCTCAGGTCGATCCCCGGATACAGATCACGGTATGCTACACCCCCGTAAGTCGGCACGTTGGTATGCCATTGCGACGGGTCGCTACCGATGAAAAAGTTAGCGATACCGGGTAGCTGATCCGCGCCGCCGAGTACGAGATTCGGGTTTGCGCTGTCGAAGCTGACGCGCACGGCGATACTCGTTTGGGGTGCCGCGTCAACGGCTGGCTTGATAGGCTGTGCCGCTGGCTCAACGTCGTGTGGCGCAACAGGTGCGTTGTCGGCAGTCGTGAGCGCCAGCGTGACGCCTTGCGGGGTGAAGAACAAATGCCCGGCGCTGCTGCGCACTTCATAGCGCACACTGGAATCGAGCTGTCCGCCGTTCGCGATGAACGTTGTCGGTAAGCTACCATAGACAGCGTGCGCGGTTTCAGCGTTAGCTTTGTTGGAAGGTGGCACGGCATGGGCGGTTTGTTCAATTGCAGGTAAATTAGCGGGCAGTGCTAAAACAGCGGTGAGTGAAAGCGTGCCGATGCAGCGTAAGAAATTTCTCAACATGTGTGTGACAATCATTGTTATTGCTCCTGATAAATGCTGGTTTAGATAAAAAACGCGCCTGTCTGTGATAAATGAGCCACATGTCGACCCGATATGTGCCCGACTGTTGTACGGTTGGATTGACAACCCAAGTTTGCTCCGCCAGTAGAAGTGTGGCCAGAAAAACCAAAAGTGCCCGATACATTACATTTCGTATCGGGCAATAAGTCCTGAGCGGTAGTTAACCGTCGTAGCTGTTTGGTTGCGTCAGGCGGATGGATGGGTGCGTTGGTGTCACTGTCGCAGTGACCGGAAGCGGCGTGTTCGGCACGATGAGTGAGTTATGCGGCGCAGGGCCACTGATGCCCCAATGTCCGGCGACCGGAATGTCATTCGGGATACCATACACGATATTCACATCGGCAAAACCAGTCGACAGATCGTTTTTCAGGTAGATCAACCCGTTGGTCGGACGGAACACGCCGACGCCCGCATGACCTTGTCCGCTCCAATCGCCTACGAATGGCATATCACCCGCGTAGCCGAGCGTCACCGTGTGATCACCGAACACCGAGCCGTTCACCACTTGATCGGATAAGTAGAACGTCACAATGTTCGGGCGGAACACGCCAGGGCTGTTGATGCCGTTGCCGTCCCAATCGCCTGCCACGCCTATATCGCCCGGAATGCCGAGCACCATGGTGTAATCGGCAAAGCCACTGTTCAGCTCATTTTTGAGGTAGATCAAGCCGTTGCTCGGACGGAACACGCCCACCCCGTCATGCGCTGCGCCCGCTCGCCAATGGCCCGCGAATGGCTGATCACCTGCAATGCCGAGCACGAACGTCTCATCAGCGACACCCGACGTATTACTATTGCGCAGTTGGAATTGCCCATTTGTCGGGTCGAACACACCGATCGTAGTAACGCCAGCGCCCGTCCAATCGCCTACCACCGGATAGCTGTTGGTACTGCCGTAATGCACAGTCAAGTTCGCGAAGCCTTGCGTATTGCTGCCGCGCAAATAGAACGTCGCGGTATTTGGTCGAAAAACGCCGATTGTATCCGGTTTGTTGGACGGTATCGTGGTTGGAGTTGCCGTGGGATTGACGCTGACCGTTGGCGTAAACGTTGCCGCAATGACCGTTTGGGTCAACATGGCGGATGTGTTGGTCGTGTTGTTCGCGTCGCCACTGTAGGACACACTGATCATGTGTGTGCCCAATGTTAAGGTGCTGATAGCAAACGCCGCAGTTCCGCTGGTCAGCGTGGCCGGAGTACCTAGCGTGCCGTCAACCGTGAAGGTGACTGTACCCGTCGCGTTCGCTGGAGCAACACTGGCCGTGAACGTGACCGATTGGCTGAACATTGAGGGGTTTGCGTTAGATGTGAACGTGGTAGTGGTCACCGCCTTGTTGATGACAATCCCCGTCTGCACTCCGGTGATCGATGCGACAACCGTATCGGTAGCGGTGATCGTCCATGTGCCCACGGTTTTGAGCGTGACGTTGAACATACCGACGCCGTTGGTCAAGGTCGCACTGACGGGCGGGACCACATTTGGATCGCTGCTAGTAATCGAAACGGTACGATCATAGTTGGTTTGAATCTGATTTGAGCCATCAAGCGCCGTGACGGTGATCGAGCCTGCTGTGCCCACTGTGGAAGGTGAGGGGAAGCCCGTTACGCTGAAATGCGTCACTGGCGGCCCACAATACCCTGCCCAACCCGTAATACGCGCCTTGATGAACGAGTTGACGCTCATATCCACTGGCGTCAGGATGTTGCTCGTGCCACACAGGTCCAAATTTCCTGATGATATTGCTGTTGTGGTGAGTGAATCCGGGATGGTGCCGTTGAGCAGGTTATTCGAAACATAAAATTGTTGTAGGGATGTCGGTAGGTCAGGCACATTGCCTGTAAATTGGTTGCTGAACAAAACAAGGACTTGTAGGCTGGTCAGCCCACTGAAGGAGGGGAGCGACCCGTTTAAATGGTTGTCATCGAGGTCAAGGACTTGCAGGCTGGTCAGCCCATTGAAGGAGGGGAGCGACCCGCTTAAATGGTTTCCGAACAGGTCAAGTCTTTGCAGGTTGGTCAGCCCACTGAAGGAAGGGAGCGACCCGCTTAAGTTGTTGGTGGGCAGGTCAAGGATTTGTAGGCTGGTCAGCCCGCTGAAGGAAGGGAGCGACCCGCTTAAATTGCTGTTGATCAGGATGAGAGAAATAACGTGACCACCAGCACACGTAATACCCGTCCAAGTGCATATTGAATTGTCAACATTCCAACCGTCCTTGTGAGACCAGCCAGAACCATTGGTGCTGTTAAACAGCGCAACCAGAACATCACACTCGGTCGTCGGAACCTGGGTTACCTTCGAGCAGTCGGTTGAAGCCGCCTTGTTAACGGTGATACCCGTTTGTGCCCCGGTGACCGATGTGACAATTGTATCGGCAGCCGTAATCGTTTGAGATCCCACGGTATTAAGCGTGATGCTGAACATGCCGACGCCATTGGTTAAGGTCGCGCTGACCGGCAGTCCCGCGCTTGAATCGCTGCTGGTGATAGCGACAGTGCCGGTGTAGGTGAGCACAGTCTTATTTGACGCATCAAGCGCCGTAACGGTGATCGTGCCCGCCTTGCCCACTGCGGAAGAAGAGGGGAAGCCTGTCACGCTGAAGTGTGTTGTTGTCGCTGGCGAGCCACAATATCCTGCCCAGCCTCGGATGTGCGCTGCAATAAACGAGTTGACATTCGCATCCACCGGCGTCAGGGTGTTGTTGGTGCTGCCACACAGACCCAAGCTATCAAATCCATCAAAAGGTATTGGTATTACTGTGCGGGCGAGTGAATCGGGGATAATACCATTGAGCAAGTTGTCGGAAACAAAAAAGCGTTGTATAGATGCCGGTAGGTCAGGCACATTCCCTATGAATTGGTTGTCGTTCAGATAAAGGTTTTGCAGGTTTGGCAGCTCACTAAACGAGGGAATTGCCCCGCTGAATTGGTTGCTGCCCAAGTCAAGCGTTTGCAGGTTCGGCAGCCCATTGAATGAGGGAATCACTCCGCTGAACTGGTTGTAAGTCAGCACGAGTTTTTGTAAGCTGGGCAGCTCGCTGAATGAAGGGATCGTCCCGCTGAATTGGTTGTTTGCCATGTTAAGCGTTTGCAGACTGGGCAGTCCACTGAATGAGGGGATTGTCCCGCTGAATTGGTTACCTGTCATGTCAAGCGTTTGCAGGCTGGGCAGCCCACTGAACGAGGGGATCACCCCGCTCAGTTGACTGAAACGCAGGTCAAGCGTTTGCAGGCTGGGCAACCCTCTAAATGAGGGAATCCACGCGCTGAATTGGTTGAAACTCAGGTTAAGCGTTTGCAGGCTGGGCAGCCCACTGAACGAGGGAATTACCCCACTAAGTCGATTGCCCCCCATGTCAAGCGTTTGTAGGCTCTGGAGTCCAGTGAATGAGGGAATTGACCCACTAAATTGGTTGCCTGCTAGGTTAAGTGTTTGCAGGTTCGACAGCCCGCTGAACAAGGGGATCGGCCCATTTAATTGGTTGCCTGCTAGGTCAAGCGTTTGTAGGCTCTGGAGTCCAGTGAATGAGGGAATTGACCCAGCTAAATTGTTGTAGTGTAAGCCAAGAGAGGTAACATGCCCCGCGGTACACGTAATGCCTGTCCAAGTGCACGGTGTGTTAGTAATATTCCAGCCGTTGTTAGTTGTCCAAGCAGAACCATTGTTAGTGGCAAATAGAGAAACCAGAACATCACACTCGGTCGTTGGAACCTGGGTTACCGTCAAACAGTCGGTTGAGCCAGCGTGCAGCGGGGCGTCTATTGGCTTAACCATGCTCATCACGCCTGATGTCGCCGCGCTAGTCTGCATGACGCTGGCGGCAAATATATTGGAGCTAGAGAAAGTGAACAAGGCCATGAAGGTGAGGCATATTGCCAGCGCTATACGCCGTGCTTTATGGGATCCGGTGTGTTGATTTCTGAGCAGAGCGGCAGATAAATGGAACATAGGATGACTCTTTCTATTATAATGACGTATAACGGGTTGCACAGACCAACAGAGTTTATTGGCGGCCAGGCAGTGGTGAATAACGGTTCAATATCAAGAACTGCTCAGACGCGATGTATAGCAGCATTTGGTTATTTCGTATAGAAACTCGTGATATAAAAGTGCGCGGAAAGAGCACAAGCCGATTTGCACTAATGATTAGATACAAGTACTTGCGGAGTACATGTGCCACGAGATAAGGGTTCGAGAGCCCAAGGATGTGCCCATTACCTGGAAATATCGCATGTATATTAAGGGTTAGCGTCCTTCCAAGTAGGACACGTAGGGGAGTATAAACACGGCGGGGAGTATAAGCAACAAACTTTTGCTAGGATTCACCATAGTTTTACAACAACACTTGATCAAAATTATGTAGAGACGCTCGTCGAGCGGAAAACCTTGATACATTTTATCATTCCTCCAGAAACCAAAAATGCCCGATATAGTGCGTACTGTATAGGGCGATAATCGTGAGAGGTGCTTAACCGTCGTAGCTGTTTGGCTGCGTCACGCGAATGGATGGGTGCGTTGGTGTCGCGGTAGCAGTCGTTGGAATCGGCGTGTTCGGCACGATGACTGAGTTGTGTGGCGCGAGTGCGCTACTGATGCCCCAATGTCCGGCGACCGGGATGTCATTCGGGATACCGCACACGATATTCATGTCGGCAAAACCAGTGCTCGGATCGTTTTTTAGGTACAACAAGCCGTTGGTCGGACGGAACACGCCGACGCCCGCATGACCTTGTCCGCTCCAATCGCCAACGAATGGCGTATCACCGGGGTAGCCGAGCGTTATGGCGTGATCACCAAAGACTGATCCGTTCGCCACTTGATCGG
>Ga0209511_1002152_pt1 | contig 16454 bp, 13 predicted proteins | sample SSSSmetaG_FD_184141 | JGI IMG/M metagenome (GOLD analysis project Ga0209511, IMG submission 184141) | Glacier valley bacterial and archeal communities from Borup Fiord, Nunavut, Canada, to study Microbial Dark Matter (Phase II) - ​SSSS... | ecosystem: Environmental > Aquatic > Freshwater > Ice >...
ATTTGCTCCAATTGAGCGATTTGGAATTAAAAGAACTTTTCCCTTGCCGGTCAGCTTCAGACAGTGATCGTTACGAAGAGCTGGCCTCCTGTTTTTCGTATTTTAAACAGCAATTGCTTCTTCCCGGTGGTACACGCGAAGCGTTGTGGAAAGAATTCCTTCAGACTCATCCTGAAGGCTATGGGTATACTCAGTTTAACGAGCACTATAACAATTGGCTGGGTCAAAGCAAAGCAAGCGGGAAACTTACCCATAAAGCAGGCGATAAACTGCTGGTCGATTATACAGGCAAAAAGCTTCAGGTGGTTGATAAACAGACCGGCGAGGTGTCTGACGTGGAAGTGTTTGTTGGGATCCTTCCATGCAGTGGTTATACCTTTGTCGAAGCGAGCCGCAGCCAGCAACGTGAAGATTTTATCGGGTCTATCAACAACTGTTTTCAATTTTTAGGAGGCAGCAGTAAAGCCATTGTTCCTGATAATCTGAAGTCAGCAGTTTCCAAAGCCAGCAAGTACGAACCGATTCTTAATAAAACGCTCAAGGATCTGGCTCTTCATTATGGCTGTGCGATCAACCCAACCCGTTCTTACTCCCCGCAGGACAAAGCGATGGTCGAAGGGGCTGTAAGACTGGTTTATCAACGCATTTTCTTCCAGATCCGAAACATGACCTTTTTTAGCCTGGAGGAACTCAATGAACAGCTTAAAAAAGAACTTGTGACGTACAATGAGTACCTGATGGAAACTTACCAGGCAAGCCGCAGGAAACTCTTTGTTGAACTGGAAGAACAATACCTGCAACCTTTACCATCGACACTGTATCAGATCAAGCATTACAAACGGGCCAAGGTGCAGAAAATGGGTTATATCTACCTGTCCGACACGAAGAACTATTACAGCGTACCATACCGTTACATTGGCAAGCAGGTTGAATTACAATATGATCAGGATACGATCGAGATTTACTGTCAGTCGGATCGTATTGCCAGTCATAAACGGGTAAGCCGGCCAGGTCAATATGTTACCATTAAAGAACACATGAGCAGTACTCATCAGTTTTACAACGACTGGAGTCCGGAATACTTCAATAAACTGGCACTAAGCATTGGCTCAAAAACAGGTGAATACATCTCCCTGCTTATTGCCCAGCAAGACTATCCTGAAACAGGTTATAAGCAGGCACTGGGCATCCTGAGCCTGAAAAAAGCCTTCGACAAACACCGGATAGAGAAAGCCTGTACCCTTGCTTTAACCCATGATAAATGCAGTTACCGCACCATCAAACGCATCTTGGAAAACAATATGGATAAAGCCATTGAAACCAAAACACAAAAGCTTTATATCCCGATACACGTGAATATACGGGGAGCAGAAGCCTATAATTAATCTTTAAAATAAAACAGACATGAACAATCAAAGTACCATTGAAAGAATGAAACAAATGAGGCTCTATGCGATGGCAGAAACCTACAACAACAGTATGCAAAACAATATGCACCGGGATTATACGCTCGATCAATACCTGGCTTTGCTGATCGATCAGGAATGGGAATGCCGCTACAACAAGCGCATCCAAAACCTGATTGCCAATGCGGGGTTTAGATATCCGGCATCAGTTCAGGATGTTAATTATACGGCAAACCGTTCTCTTGATAAAAACACTTTTGAACGTTTGGCCTTACTCGATTTTATTAAACGAGGGGAAAATGTGATTATAACTGGTGCAACTGGCACCGGGAAAAGTTACCTGGCCCAGGCATTGGGGAACAGTGCCTGCATGATGCAATATAAAACGATTTATTACAACTTTGCACGACTGATCGACCATATTAAACTATCAAAGCTCGAAGGTACCTACATTAAGCTCCTGAATAAGATCGAGAAAGCCGATTTGCTTATACTGGATGATTTTGGATTAACCGCCTTTGACGACCATGCAAGAAATGCACTGATGGATATCGTTGAAATGAAATATGACAAATCTTCCATTATCATTGCTGCACAAATACCGGTAAAAAACTGGCATGAAACAATCGGGGAAGGAACCATTGCCGATGCTATTTTAGACCGCATGGTGCACTCGTCTCATCGTATAGAATTAACAGGGGAGTCAATGAGAAAAAACAAGATGAAAAAAACGCAGATTAATTAATAAATTTGGCAAGGAAATCATCCCTTTTTTTGTGGCACAACATCACCGAAACAAGTGGCACAATTACACCGAAATATCAACGGTTGCAGAAAAGGTAAGTAAAGGATTGTGGTTGGCTCTATTCAGCGGGAAAAATTAATTTTTAAATCACATTTGATTGGTGGATATCCAGCATGTTGATCCCCTCCTTCGTTTTATTGACCCAAAAGTGTGTTAAACAGTGTAACTGGGGAAATTAAATGTCTTTTGTTAGAATTGTTTTTGGTTTCTTTGATTAAAGTAGGTTTAATTGTTTTTTAATGATTTAAATTCTTCCTGGATACCATTAAGATTTAACCACAAACTAATGTGTTTAATTACTCCATTTTCAACCGTAAAATGCTTTGATGAACTTAATTTATACTTTCCATTTGGAGCAGATTTATTATTAAAAAAAACCTTGTCACCTTTTGTAAATGTAAGATATACATGTTCAATATCCACAACTCCAATGTCCGTCTCATTAGATTCAATAGTAAGTACCTTCTCTACATGGCTATTACCTATGAAATATTTCTTTTTCCCATTTGAATATACTCCTTTTAGAACAGGTTCTCCATCAATTGTTACTTTATTGTTATTAATATATCCTATGTAATTATGTATCTCTAAATAGCTATTATCGTTTAAGCTGTAAGCTATTATATTATTCTTTTCATAGTACAAGTTCTTTAAATAGATTGTTACATCTAAATCTGGTATTAATATTTCATTTGCCAGAATGAAGTAATCATCCTTAAAGCCATCCTTCTTTAATACCATTACAGCAGAATCAATAAAATTCTGATTAAGAAGTATCTTGTCTTGAACTCTGTCGATGAGCAAACTTTTAGCTTCAGGAATGTATTCCCATTTACCTAAAGTAACTTGTCCATTTAGAGACATTATTAAACTACCATCCCTTTTAAAAATGTACTTCTGTTGGTTTGAGTTTTCATCAATAAACACCCAGGGCTTATCTACAAAGATTTCTTGCTTGTCCAGAGATGCACTAAACTGGTTTAATCTTTTGATTATATTGCTTAGGTAGAGTTTCATAGTTTACTGCATTATTTCTGTTAATTATCTGATGGCTCAATAATTCCATTTGGCTTGGATATTAAATGTAGTCAAGTATTTTTTCTTTTTCTGTCCATTTTATTGGTTCTCTTGTTGATTTTTCAGCTAATAAATTTAAAATAACAAAGGATCTTTCAGGTTGGTAGCCCTCAGATTTATTGTTAATAATACAAATCCTTTCCTTAATAATGTTTCTGTATTTTGATTTATCAACTATTTCAAAATTAACAATGGTTTTTCTCAAATCATTTTCAAAGTAACTAGGAGTTGAGCCAGTTATGTATGTTATTAGAAACAAGTTAGATCCTCTATTAATTATTGCATTAAACTTTATGTTCTTTAAATCATCAAGAGGCTTTCTAAACTTAACATCAGTAAGGTATTTAATTCTTAAGAAATCTGAAGCCTCCTTCCTAAATGTTTCTCTTTCCTTTTCTTCCTTTTCATCTTTAAACTGGATACAATTTGAATTAACTACACCTACTATAAAGTTTGCAACATCAAATACTATGCTTGGTATACTTTCAACTAAATCACATGTTTTATAGTAATAAGCAACACCATAATTATCATAAGTGGATTTTATTCCATATGTTAAGCTGTAATTTAATTGGATTTTACTAATTACTTCTTCCGATTCATCAAATGATGGTGTTTCATAAGTATTTGAGTCAATCCAGCCATTATCAGTTACTATTATCCTATTTGATTCAACTTTGATAAATACTGAAATGAATTTATTATTCAGAGTTGAGAAAGCTGTAATTACCTCTAATACTTCCTTATGAATCTTAAATGATGTCAGTTCACAAAAGCTTTTTTTAATCATCAAATAAATATCTGTCAATTCCATATTATTCAAATTTTGCACCATTAAAAGTAGGAATAACCAAATCAAGAGCCAATTCTGGAGTTTCTTCCAGAACCTCTGGATAATCTTCATTTTTCAGGCTCATATTTGCGACATTACAGAAATGAGATAATCCAAAGTTAATATCTTCTACAATAGCATTGGATTCTTTTTCATTTGATAATTGAGGTGTTTTATAAGCAATTAATTGTCCTTTTTCATTGAAAGTATTAAAGTGAGGTGTTAAAATAGATTGTTCGTTCAATGGAATCAATTCATTTGCATTTCTGTGTGCTGGTCCACCAGAATCAAACCTAAAGAATGGTGAATTAGCTAAGGTTGAACATTTTAACTTGATACCATATTTTTCTTCTCTCAAGGATTGCTCAACTACCAAATAAATTGGTGCATCTATTTTTGAATGAGTCACTTCTGAAAATCCTTTTAACCAAAATCTATTATTTTCTTTAGTTTTTAACAATATTTGATTTGAAACGACTATTTTTTTATTGTTAACTAAATCTTCGAATAGTTCAAACTTATCTCTTATTTCAGTATTAATTTTCTTTCCTTCAATACACTCTTTCATTGCTCAATATGATTAGTTTCAATTTTCAATATTAGTTGAATACAGTAACATAAAAACCCTTTAAATTTTAGGATTAATTTTCCACCAAACCTACTAAACAGAATCCTTATTACCAAAACAAAATCTTACTTTAAAATTTGTTTTACAACATATGTCATTCATCCTCAAAAATAATTTAGTCAGCAACAGCAATTAAAAGCTAATTTCACTGAAAAGTTTTATGTATCTTACCCCCTTAAACTCAGAATTGTAATTTAATGCCGAACCAGAATCCTGAACAATTAGCCAGAGATCAAATTGACAAGCAGTTGACTGCTTGTGGATGGACTATTCAGAGTGTCAGGAAGGTCAATCTGCACGTTGGTATTGGTGTTGCAGTAAAGGAATACCTGACAGATGTTGGCCCTGCTGACTATGTACTATTTGTTGATGGCAAACCTTGTGGTGTAATTGAAGCAAAAAAAGAGGATGAGGGGCATAAATTAAATACCCATGAAAGCCAGTCTGAAGGATATGCAGCAGCAAAACTCAAACACCTTAATAATAAATCATTACCATTTGTTTATATCAGTACAGGTGAGATAACAAGATTTACTGATTTTACAGATCCTAAACCAAGAGCCAGGGAAGTATTTAGTTTTCACAGACCTGAATGTTTGAGGGAATGGCTTAAAAAAGATAAATCCCTCCGTAAAAGATTACATGACTTACCTGCGTTGCAAACTGGTGGATTACGGGAATGCCAGATCAATGCCATCACTAATCTGGAAGTTTCATTTAAGGAGAACAGGCCAAGAGCATTAATTCAAATGGCAACAGGTTCAGGGAAGACCTTCACTGCTATTACTACCATTTACAGGTTACTAAAATTTGCAAAGGCAAAAAGGGTCTTGTTTTTGGTGGATACCAGGAATCTTGGAGAACAGGCAGAGCAGGAATTTATGTCCTTTGTTCCCAATGATGACAACAGGAAATTTACTGAATTATACAGTGTTCAGAGACTTAAATCCAGTTATATAGCATCAGACAGCCAAGTTTGCATCAGTACCATTCAACGTTTGTATGCCATCTTAAAAGGGAATGAATTGGATGAAATTCAGGATGAGGTAAACCCCAATGAATATAAATACCAACCCAAAGTTATTCCACCTATTGAGTATGATCCCAAAATGCCAATTGAGTTCTTTGATTTTATTGTCATAGATGAGTGTCACAGGAGCATTTACAATCTTTGGAAACAAGTGTTGGAATACTATGATGCTTTTGAAATTGGATTAACAGCAACCCCAGATAAGAGAACTATTGGTTATTTCAATCAAAATCTGGTGAGTGAATATTCCCATGAAATGGCTGTTGCTGATGGTGTGAATGTGGGATTTGATGTTTTTATCATTGATACCAAGGTTACACAGCAGGGAGCAACCCTGTGGAAGGGTGAATATATTGAGCACAGAGAAAGATTGAGCAGGAAAAAAAGGATGGAAATGCAGGATGAGGATGAAGATTATTCCTCCAAACAGTTAGATTTGGATGTGGTTAATCCAAATCAGATCAGAACCATCATCAGGACATTCAGAGATCATTTACCTTTTATTTTTAAAGAAAGATTAGATCAAAACGGAGTTTTTGAAGTGCCTAAAACGTTAATCTTTGCCAAGACTGACAGCCATGCTGATGACATTATTAAAATTGTGCGGGAAGAATTTGCAGAAGACAATAGTTTCTGCAAAAAGATCACCTATAATTCAGCGAAGGACCGTAAGGATGCTGATGACAATATCACAGAAGAAGGTGAAGATCCCAAAACCACACTTGGTCAGTTCAGAAATAGTTATAATCCCCGTATTGCTGTTACCGTTGATATGATTGCAACAGGTACTGATGTAAAACCCTTGGAATGTTTGCTTTTTATGAGGGATGTGAAAAGCAAGAACTATTTTGAGCAGATGAAAGGCAGGGGTACAAGAACCATTGACCTGGATAATTTAAGAAAGGTTACACCAACTGCCAAAACCACCAAAGACCATTTTGTAATTGTTGATGCCATTGGTGTAACAAGAAGTTTAAAAACAGACAGCAGACCATTGGAGAAGAAGCCTGGCATTCCCCTGAAAGACTTGTTGCAGGCTATTGCAGTGGGTGCAAGAGATGAAGAGTTGTTTACTTCATTGGCTAACAGGCTAACCAGATTGGATAAGCAGATTACCCCAAAGGAAAGACAGAAGTTCGCTGAAAAGACCAATGGAAAAACCATTTCACAGGTAGTAAAAGATCTATTGAATGCCTTTAATCCTGATGTTCTGGAGGATATAGAAACAAAAGTAAATAATGAACATTTAGGTGAAGCTCCTGCTGATATTGAAAAAGCAATTATAGCTGAAACTGAAAAATTACAGAATGAAGCAGCCAAAGTGTTTAATGGTGATCTGAATGAATACATTGAAAATGTACGTAAAGCACATGAACAACGTATTGATTCCAGTAATCCTGATGAAATAATAAAAGTTGGTTGGGATAAGGACAATAAGGAGAAGGCAAATGAACTGATCACTGCTTTTTCAGAATGGATGCAAAACCATATTGATGAATTGACAGCTTTGCAGATATTTTATAACCAACCATTCAAAAGACGCGAACTCACCTATACCATTATAAAGGATGTACTGGAAAAACTGAAAAGTGATAAACCTTCCCTTGCCCCTTTAATTGTGTGGAGTGCCTATGAGGCCCTTGATCAATGTAATGGTTCACCAAGAAATGAATTAACAGCCATTGTATCACTTATCCGTAAAGTAAGTGGTTTGGATGCCATTCTTACTTCCTATGATAAAACAGTGGACAAAAACTTCCAGGAATGGGTATTTAAAAAGCAGGCAGGTGCAACAAAGTTTAATGAAGAACAAATGCAATGGCTTAGGATGATTAAAGACTTTGTGGTCAGCAGTTTCCATATTGAAAAAGATGATTTTGATTACAATCCCTTTAATGCACAGGGTGGATTAGGGAAAATGTGGCAATTGTTTGGTGAAGAGACAGAAGAGATTATTAATGAATTAAATGAAGTACTGGCAGCATAATGAGTGAAGATAATAATATACCAAAGCATTGGAAAATAGTAGTTTCATCAAAAATAATGGATATCAGAGACGGCACACATGATACTCCAAAATATATTCAAAATGATGGAATACCCTTAATTACTTCAAAAAATCTAAAAGGGAATAAAATTGATTTTGAAAAAGTCAGTTACATTTCCAAAGATGACCATTTTGAAATTTCAAAAAGATCAAAAGTTGAAGAAGGAGATATTTTATTTGCAATGATTGGGACTATAGGAAATCCAGCAATAATAAAAGGTGATGCCAATTTCAGCATTAAGAATATTGGATTATTTAAAAAGAATGAATCTGTCATAATTCCTGCATTTTTTGTGAATTATTTAAGATCAGGTATTTTTGAAAAACAGCTGACAGAAAGGAAATTACTTAAAGGTACAACTCAAAAATTTATTCCCTTAGGAAATTTAAGAAACATTCATATCCCACTTCCACCCATTTCAGAGCAAAAAGCCATTGTATTTAAAATAGAAGAGTTACTCAGTGATTTGGAAAATGGTAAACAACAGCTACAAATTGCACATCAACAACTAATAATTTACAGACAAAGTTTGTTGAAATGGGCATTTGAAGGGAAACTCACCAACAATAATGTGAAAGATGGTGAATTGCCTAAAGGGTGGAAATGGATGTTGATTTCTGATTTATGCAATGTTGTAAGAGGTGGTTCTCCTAGGCCAGCAGGTGATCCAAAATTTTATGATGGCAATATTCCTTTTCTGAAGGTACGAGATATAACAAAGGATAGCAATAAATACCTAACAACTTTTGAATACACAATTAAGGAAGCTGGATTACACAAAACAAGGCAAATTAAACCAAATACCTTATTACTTTCCAATAGTGGTGCAACTTTAGGAGTTCCAAAAATATGTATGATTGATGCCACAATGAATGATGGTATTGCTGCATTTTTAGATTTAGATAAAAGAAGTAATCTGTACTTGTATTATTTCTGGGTAAGTAAAACAAGAGAGTTGAGAAATATAAATATGGGTGCTGCACAACCAAACTTAAACACAGATATAATCAAAAATTACTCTGTCCCAATTCCACCTCTTTCAGAACAGCAACTCATTGTGGATGAATTAGAAAGCAAACTCACTGTTTGTGATAAAATAGAAGAAACCATTAGCCAAAGTTTGTTGCAGGCAGAATCATTAAGGCAAAGTATTTTGAAGAAGGCATTTGAGGGGAAATTAGTTTAAAATCAAATCTATGAGTAAGATAAAAACATTTGATTCTTTTTTCAGGTGGAGCTTAGGAGCTTTCATTGCAGTGGTTGCAATCATTTGTTTCTTTCCAGCATGGTTTACTTCTAATTTTAGTAAGTACAATTTTACAACTACAGGCCAGATAGGAGATACAATTGGTGGAATTATGGGGCCATTTGTTGCTATTGCAGCAGCAGGACTTACTTTCTTGGCTTTTTGGGTTCAGTATAAAGCAAATGAACAACAAAAAGAAGATATATTAGATTTGAAGACAAGAGCAGAAGAAGAAAGGCTGGAAACTAAATTTTTTGAAATGATAAGGTTTCATAGGGATAATGTAGGAGAACTATCATATACATTCACTACAAAAAAACTTGAATATTTCAAGGATTTGGTAAATGAACAGACAGTAGTTACAAGAAAGGTGTTCAGGGTTATCTACTCTGATTTTTTGGAGATAAATAAAGAATTAGGGCACTTTTTTGAAAATGTAAATGAACGCGAGGTTTATGAAGAAAGTTACCTAAACAATCTAAATAATAATATTACACTTCAGAATAGGGAAATAGATTTATTGTTATATGCAAAAATTGATATTCTGTATTGTATTTTATATTTTGGACTTAGCTATGAAGATCAAAAAACAATTAAGATTTTCTTTAATAAAAGATACAAGGAAAATTTCTTTGAATCAATTATCCAGTTTGCAGCTTTAAAACCCAAAGAAGAATCAAAGTATTGGAGAAACTGGTCCATTTTCAATGATATGGAGTCTGATTCACAAATGTTCTATTTTAACCTTTTGATGGATTCAAAAGATAATCCAAATTGTATGGAAATCACAAATAATTGGAGTGATAAAAATTGGAGTGAATTTGGAAATATTAAAAATTCAGATATCTATGTAAAGTATTATGGAGGACATCAATTCAGATTAGGCCATTATTTTAGACATTTATATCAGACTGTTACTTTTATTGATGAAAGTGAATTAATTGAATATGATCAAAAATATTCAAATATAAAGCTTTTAAGGGGGCAGTTATCTACCTATGAACAGTCAATAATTTTTTTAAACAGCATTTCAATTTTAGGGAGAATTTGGGAATTTGAAAATAGAGATAATCCAGAATTGGCACTTAAAATAAATGAACAGCTAATTACTAAATACAATTTCATTAAGAATATTTCAAATGATCAAATAGTTGACAATATTTCAGTCTCACACTTTTACCCTTTAGTAGCTTATGAAAGCAATTTTAGTGCTGAAAAGAAAAAAGAAAGAGAGTTGATGAAAGAGCAATTTTCTTAATTGCAAATTAATAATTGAGGGTAAAGCAGAAGAAAATAAAAGCATTTAAAGAGAAATTTATCTGAAACTTGAAACATTAAAATAGACACAATGAATATTACACCCAATAAACTAACTATTGCTCAGCTATTTGCAACACCAAATGAACAATTTATTGTTCCTTCTTATCAAAGGAGATATGCTTGGGGATATAATCAATATTTAGCCCTATATGAGGATATTGACATGCTCAAGGATGATGATGGACATTTATTTGGAATGATCATCTTACACACAGACTTACATACTGGAGGAATTAATAAGCCTGAATTGGTAGATGGACAGCAAAGAATGACAACATTGATTATTCTTCTCAAAGCCATTGAAAATGTTTACAGAGAAAAAGGCAGATCAGATAGGGCAGATGAGATTAAGAAGATGGTTTTATGCAAAGGGCTTGATGAAGTGGAAAGGCCCAAGATTGTACTTGGTGATTTAGACAATTCTGATATTGAACAATTAATTCTCTCTAATAAAGTTGAAGGAATAACAAACAAAAATATTAAAGATGCATATGAAAAATATTGCTCTTTGCTCATGGCCTCAGAAATAAGTGAGTTAAATAATTTTTTTTACAAGCTTACAAATATTGCAGTGATAATAAGGCTTGATGTGGGTCTGGCTCAAGATGCCTACAAGTTATTTGAAACTATAAATAACAGAGGCTTAAGACTTACTCCTACAGACATAGTGAAGAATTTCTTGCTTGGCCATGCTGCTAAAATCAATATAGAATTGACTCTGGACAAAGTCAAAAAATTGTGGTCTAAGATTATTACAAATCTTGATGAAATAGATACTGATGATTTTCTACGTCAGTATATCTGCTCAATATTACACAGGAAGGTCACCATGTCTAATTTGGTTTATGAATTCAAAAAATATTACTTTAAAAAAGTTGAAAATGCTGATCTTCTTGGGGAATATGAATATTATGAAGAATATAGTACAAGTAAAAGCCCAGATGAAGAAGATGTGGAAGAAAGTATAAGTCCTTTAGAAGGTGAGATTGTTGATGATAATAATGAAGGATTAAAAATAAGTATAACTGAATTTCTTGACCAACTTGAAAAATTGTCAGCCATTTACAGGAATATTTCATTTGCAAAAAATGAAATGCCTAAGATCAATAGAAGATTAAAAAATTTGAATAATATTTTATCAAAACCAACATACATCTTCCTTATGCATTTTTTGCATTGTGAGGCATACAATCCAAAGGAGAAACTTATTGTTATTAATTATATTGAAACAATAATGCTTAGAAGGCATATTTGTGAAAGGAGAACAAGTGAGAATGATGACATTTTTTCAAAATTAGTACCTTTCATAGGTAAGGAAAATATTCTTGAGATAATAAAAAAATATATTGAAGATGAAGAGCATATGCCTAATGATAGTGATTTTGAAGAATACTTCCCTAAACATCAATTTAAAGGTAAATTAATTGACAGAGCAAAGTATGTACTTGAATCAATTGAATACTTTAAAAGAGGAAATACAGATGAGTTGGTTATTTTATCAGGCACTGAAGTTCATTTGGAACACATAATTCCACAAACAATCAATACAAAAAAATCTAAAGAGGAATTTGGAGACTGGGTAACCTATTTGGGAGATAAGAGTGTTGCCAAGCACAAAAAATATGTAAATTATATTGGGAATATGACATTGCTTGGTGAATCACTCAATATTCAGGCATCAAATAATCCATTTGTAAGGAAAAAAAGCAGCTATAAAAAGTCTAACATATTAATTACAAGTGAATTATCTGGTCAGAATGATTTTAAATTCAGTCATGTAGATAAAAGAGGAGTGAAACTAACTGAATTAGCATTAAAAATTTGGAAGGTATAATTATGAGCAACAACACATCAAGTATAGTTTCAAAAGTATGGTCTTTCTGTAATCCACTAAGAGATGTAGGTGTAGGTTATGGTGATTATTTAGAGCAACTTACTTATTTGCTGTTTTTAAAAATGGCAGATGAATACAGTAAACCACCCTACAACAGGAAACTGAATATTCCAAAAGAATACGATTGGGAAAGCCTGACTAATACAAAAGGTGCAGCATTGGAATTGCATTATGTGTCTTTACTTAGGGAGCTAAGTACTCAGAAAGGAATCTTAGGACAAATATTTACCAAGAGTCAGAATAAGATTCAAGACCCTGCCATGCTTGCAAAGATCATTGATATGATTGACAGTGAACAGTGGCTGGTAATGGGTGCTGATGTGAAAGGTGACATTTATGAGAAACTCCTGGAACAAAATGCACAGGATGTAAAAAGTGGAGCAGGACAATATTTCACACCAAGACCATTAATCAGAGCAATGGTGGAATGTGTGCAACCCCAGCCAATGAAAACCATTGCTGATCCTGCATGTGGTACTGGTGGTTTCTTTCTGGCTGCCTATGATTATTTGGTTGCCAACAACAAACTGGATAAAGACCAAAACAAGTTTATCAAACTCCAGACATTTTATGGAAATGAAATTGTAGCAGGAACAAGAAGATTAGCTTTAATGAACATGTTCCTTCATAACATTGGTGATATTGATAGCGATAACTTTATTTCTCCTGCTGATGCCTTAATAGCAGCTTCACCAATTACCTATGACTATGTATTGGCTAATCCTCCATTTGGTAAAAAGAGCTCTCAGACCTTCACCAATGATGAAGGTGAGCAGGAGAAAGATGATCTTACCTACAACAGGCAGGATTTTTGGGCAACCACAAGTAACAAGCAACTAAACTTTGTCCAACATATCAGGTCAATGCTCAAAACAACAGGGGTGGCAGCAGTGGTTGTTCCAGATAATGTACTATTTGAGGGTGGAGCAGGTGAAACTGTCCGTAAAAAATTGTTGGAAACAACTGATGTGCACACCATATTAAGATTGCCAACAGGTATTTTCTATGCCCAGGGTGTAAAAGCAAATGTCATATTCTTTGATAACAAACCAGCAAGCAAAGATCCCTGGTCAAAAGAGATTTGGGTATATGATTACAGGACAAACATTCATCACACATTAAAAAAGAATCCATTAAAACTGGATGATCTTAAAGATTTCATTACCTGCTACAATGCAACAAACAGGCATAAACGGAAAGAGACCTATAATGCTGAAACAAATCCTGAAGGCCAATGGAGAAAGTTCAGCTATGAAGAGATCATTAACCGTGACAAAACCAGTTTGGACATTACATGGCTGAAAGATAAATCACTTGCTGATTTGGACAATCTGCCTGATCCAGAAACATTAGCCGAAGACATCATTGAAAATTTGGAAGCAGGATTGGAAAGCTTCAGGGAGATTATGATAAAGCTGAGTTCGAAGTAAAATTAAAATTAGTAAAAGCAGATTATTAGACGGATTTAACATGAAAAGAATTCCTATTAGTATCAAAAAAATTAAGGTTGAAGAAATCTCCAACTTAATGATTGGTCAAATACAGAAAGAAGAACGCACAAAATTTCTTTTATCAATTGATGAGAAAGGACAGGACTGGTCAAAAACATTCATTTGTGACAGAGAGAATCTTCAAAAATTGAGAGATGAAATAGATGAGGCGTTAAGATCAATTACAACGGCAGAAACATTAAATCTAACACCAGATGAAGGCAAAATTCTTGATCAACATTTTGAAAATGATCCTTTATGCAAAGAATGTAAATATAAACAAAGTTTTAATTGTAAGATCTGTTTGTTTAAATTACAAAGCCCATTGGAAAGGCTACTGTTTCTTGAATTATCAAAAGAAAGAATAAATTTCCAACCTCAGTATGGATTAGATTGGAAGGGAGTACATATTTCAATAGATGGGAAAGAGTATGGGAATCCAATTAACAATTTCAAAAATGTACTCACGGTTGTTGACTTCTTTATTGAAAAAAGAAATCAAAGGCTTTGCGTATATACAGATGGACATACTTATCATGAAAGAACAGAGGACCAAGCTCAAAGAGATAAAAATATTGACAGGAAATTACAGGCATTAGGATTTACTGTATTACGGTTTACGGGTAAGGAGGTCAATGAAAACAGCGGAAAGATAATTGATGAAATAAAACAGTGGATAGGATATAATTAATTTTTTATGGAATATGTTTACCCATTTGGTTCACCTTTGAAGAAGGTAGAACAGCAGGACAAAACACCAAAGAAAGTCTTTGTCCTTGGAGTCTATGCCAGTGCTGTCCATGCAAAATGGATTGGAGTTGATGGGAAGGTCATTGTGACTGCCTTAGCAGTTGCCAGTGAACCTTATATTTTTTGGAAAGGAGAAGATGCAAAACAGATTATTGATAAGATTAAAATCCCAGCAAAATTAGGAAGACTAGTTCCAGCAGATGAAAGATTCAATGGTCCTTCAGGCAAAGTCCTTGATGATCTATTTTTAAGGCCACTTGGCTACAATAGAGATGATGCCTGGCTATGTGACCTTCTACCATATTCCAGAATCAATATTAATCAGCAAAAGGCTATAGAAACACATTACAATCCATTGGTGAAAGATTTTGATCTGCCTGAATGTACTATTCCAGCCTTCAATGCAGCTGAGTTGAATAATCGTTCTAGAGTAGATGAAATTGTTGCAGAGTTGGAACAATCACAAGCTGACACTATTGTTCTTCTTGGTGATTTACCAATCAAGCATTTCCTGTCTTATTTCTCAAAGTCAAACAAATTATCTGATTTTGGTAAAACCAAAGAGGATTATGGGAAACCAGTCCCAATAATAATAAGAGGGAAAACATACCAAGTAATACCTTTGGTTCATCCAAGACAAGCAGGTAATTTAGGTAACAGTAGTCAGAGCTGGTCAGATCTTCATAAAAACTGGGTTTTGAAAAAAATGGTGAAAAATCCGAGTAGATAAAAGCAATAAATTTCATCTCTACAAGTTAGATCAGTAAAATAATAATAACGAATTTTTTCTTTACCAATTTGGATCAACAATTAAGTGTTATGGTTTCGGTTTGAATTAAAGGTAGAAATCATGAATGAATCAATCAAGTCTTATTATTTAACAACTAAAGGTTCAGACTATTCACCAAGACGCTCTTCAAAAGTTGCACTTTGGCACAAAAACTACTATGTTGAAGTTCAAGAAGACGTTGAATCTAAACAAGATATCGAAGTATATGTTGGAAGATTTGCTGAAGAGGTATGTGAAAAACCAAAAAATAATCAATATGAGAAGGTCCAGCCCATATTAAATGAACTCTTTTTTGATCACTATTTAATAGCATTAAAACGTTTGAATAAAATTGATCTTAGTGAAGGAGAATTTTATCTAATTGCCCACAACAAAGATTGGTTTCAAACTGAATTTTATTCTATTAACAGAAAACCTTGTAATAATATTTCCATTGACTTCAGGGACAGTATAGATTCCTTATGGCTCATGGTGCATGGTCACTCAAAAAATGGTATGAGGGTTAATGCAAGAAAAAATGGAATACCGATAACTTCTACTCAATTCAAACAAATTCTTGACTTAACTTTGAATTACCTGTCTGATATAGAAAGTCTCAAAATACTGTTATTAAATTATATCAAGAGCTTTAAAAGTCTTTGTGAAGGTGAAATTGATTACGAAATATTCAAAATTAGTGATGAAAAAATATTTGAAAAAGTAGTTGATCAATTAAAGGTTAGGAAAAGGAACATTGAACAAAGGCTTATCCAGAACGATGAGGATTCAGAGATAGTTAGAATAAAAATGCGCGGTGAGATAAATGGGATCAACTATGCTTTGGAGACCATCAAGACAGTATAAAACCTCGTTTGAATTTAAAAATTACTTTTGCGGATCTGGACCACAATGCTGCCCCACACCCTTAATTTCGGAATTTGTTTTCGATACCAAATAGGTATAATTTGCATTTTCAAGCAGATTAAAAACAAATGAAAGAATGCAGTATCTCTTCTGTAAATTCCTTTTAATGTAAGCATTCGGTGAAGTACGTCTTGTTTTCCTGAGAAATCGGGATACACTTTCAAAGTTATTGTAATATATTCGGAGAACTTTGATAGACTTCGGAGAGTATGTTACAATTTTGGGTTTTGCAGTT
>Ga0209511_1002153_pt1 | contig 16452 bp, 16 predicted proteins | sample SSSSmetaG_FD_184141 | JGI IMG/M metagenome (GOLD analysis project Ga0209511, IMG submission 184141) | Glacier valley bacterial and archeal communities from Borup Fiord, Nunavut, Canada, to study Microbial Dark Matter (Phase II) - ​SSSS... | ecosystem: Environmental > Aquatic > Freshwater > Ice >...
GGATATTTTGAACCATGCAGGAAAAATGTCACACCCGCTAGCTCTTGAACATGCAGAAAGTGAGTATGAAAAATTTCATGTTTTGCAGCTTAAAGGTTTTGAAAGTGATTTTGATAATGCGGTAAATAATATCTCAAAACTTAAAGCCAAACCCGAACAAAGGAAAGTCACAAAAGAGAAAAATAAAAAATAAACCAAACAGGACAAATTGAACAGCTTACACAAGACCGCATAGTGAAAATTGAATAAATAAAAAGCAGAAAAGTAAATCCGCAAACAAAAATTGCACAATATCAAGGCAAGATTGATTATTGCGAAAACAGAATCAATGAAATCGTTTATCGGCTATGCGACGCTCTTAGAACTCCCGTCACTGATTATGCACAAACGTTGGTAGCAATAGGGCCTGGACAAATTTGTGTTTCAAAAAAAAACGGACGACATTTTACTAACAAAGATTTCCCACGGGGACAAGTGAACGGCTTCGGGCCAACTTGGACTTTGAAAAAATCAAAACGAGGGACGTATTAAAAAATAATACAGCCAACCCTTCGCATTTTTAAGGAGATTGTGCTTCGACTTGCCCCACGCATTTGGCACATGACATAGCCGCGCAACCCAACGCGACACCAAAGCTATGGCAAGAGCCAAATCTACACCCTCCAGCTAATTATATAGAGTGATACAATTGGAGTTTATAGAATTTGTAATTAAAAAAAGGGGTAATTTCCCCTAAATGTTTAAAAATGTCGATTTTATGATATATTTGTAGGGGAAATTACCCCTACTTATATGAATGAAATCAGCGACAATGATATAAACCAGTTACTTAAGAGGGCATTTGAGAACAACGAGGCAAAATCCCTCCAAGTGATCTTTGACAAGAAACTGGAGGAATACGGAATTACAAAAACAAAAGTATGCACGATCCTTAACATAGATAAGGATACACTGAACGATTTGATTACTGGGACAGCCAAGCAGCCCAATCTTATTAATGTTTTAAAACTATCCGAGTTCTTAGAGATTGATCTTAAAGAAATCGTTTCTACTATTCTAAGTAATCAGACCCCTGAGAATATTGGAGCAATTGAGAAAGCTAAAAAAGCTTCGTTCATCGCGAAGAACTTCGATCTGAAGAAGTTAACTAAACTCGGCTTTTTTACTGACACGGAAAGCATAGATGTAGTCACAAACCGAATTTTAAATTTCTTTGGGTACGATACCGTGTTTGACTATAAGAACAGTCTCATGTATCCACTGTTAAGCAAAACAAAAAGAACGTTTACCGACAAGATGAAAGACTTTTGGGTTAAGTCGGCCTACCAGTGTTTTAGAGTGATGAGCAACCCGAATGATTATAACAGAGAGGCTTTAAAAGACATACTCGTCAAGATTAAGCCTTACTCACAAGATGTTGAAAAGGGATTACTCACCGTATGTAAGGCACTTTACAATGTAGGAGTTACGGTTATTGTTCAGACTCAGCTCCCAACAACACAAGTTCGTGGTGGCACGTTCATCGTTAACGACAAACCATGCATCGTACTCACAGACCTGAATAAAAAGTACACCACTATTTGGTTAACACTAATCCATGAAATACATCACGTACTGTACGATTTAAAAACAATCGAGAATACGACATTTCATTTGACGGGTGATCCTGATCTTTTTTTAATCGAAGAGAAGGCAGACGATTTCGCAACAGAATATTTCTGTGGCTTGGATCGTTTCAGATATATAGCCCCGCACATTCACAATGAATACTTGGTTTTAAAATTTGCAAAGGAAATAGAAGTCCATCCAAGTTTTATATACGCCGCGTTTCAGCATTTTCAAAACACTCTGAACAATCAGAACTTTTACGGTGCATTCAAACAATACTTCCCCGACTACTACTTGGCGATTTCAAATTTGAACCCTATTACGTGGAAGGAAAATAGTATTTCAGAAATTGCTACCAACCTTAAATCGATATTTGAATTAAATGAGAAATAATCATGGCTAAACAAGAAGACAAAGACCAAAAAAAGAAATCATCTCTTTCACCAAAAGATATAGAGAGACTCGAGTTGCTTCAAAAAGCTAACGAAAGTAAAGGCAAGCAACTCACTATTGCGGACACAGGAGATTTGAAAGAGATTAACGAAATCAAGCAGTTAATCGGTAAAGACTTTGAAAACCCTGAGGAAAAGTATCAGCTTTATTATAAAGGAATAAGAAACCTACTAATGCAATACCTCCCTAAAGGAGAAATGTACGAGGATGGAAGACAAATCATCTACGATGAAAAAAATATTTTCCTTAATAGAGGTAAAAAGAAGTCCGATGGTGACGGAATCAGAGGCAGTGATGGACGCATGACCTATCAAGAAAACATGTCAGAGATACTTGACTTGATTTTAAAGTGGGTTACCGAATCACAAAAGCCGATTGAACTTTACAACATGCTATATGAACTGAATGAAAAGTATGGATATGGACATGAAGCATATGACAAGACCAACATTTCATACGATAATGCAGTGAAGAAAATTAAGGATAGCTAGTGGAATCGCACACCCATCGCCTGACCACACATGCAACCCACATCCAAAGCCAGTCAATAAGTGTGCTCAATGTAGTATACACGGATAGTGTAGTAAGTGAAAAATGCCCCACCGCACGACTGACTAAAAAAGATTGGTGTTAATCGACGAGGGACAAAAGACAAGGCTACGAATGAAGTGCGGAGAAGGGCCTACCGCTACCAACAAAATGTTTATGCAGTGCGGGGGTTCGGTGTTAAATTAAAGTTTATGTTTCACAATGTAGTTCGGTCACGGGGGACAGTTCGGAGCAGGTCGGGCTTAACATTCCGCTGCGCTTCATTTTTAAGCCCTCCTATTCCCCGCACTGCATAAACACAAACGTTGGTGAATAGTATCCAATCAAAAAAATATCCATTCGCCTGTGACAATTCTTAAAATCAGGCTACTAATACACTAAAGACCGTAGATAAATTGGAACTGCAAAAACAAAATTTTATCCGGATCATAGACTCTAATCAAGGTATTATAAAAAGCCTTTGCAGAGCCTATTATACAAGTTCCGACGATCAAAAAGATGCCTTTCAGGACATTGTTCTGCAGCTTTGGAAATCAATGAATACATTTCGCGGAGAGTCCGAAATAAGCACCTGGATTTACAGGGTAAGTCTTAACACGCTACTCACCAACGTCAGGAAGGATAAAAGGAAAATAACTACAGAATCTATCGGAGCCTCAGAACTATCTATTTCAACAGCAATGGCAGATGGTGATCTCGAGCTTCTGAACATTGTTATCCAATCTTTAAAAGACCTGGATAAAGCGATCGTCATTCTTTACCTGGAAGTCTACAAGAACAAGGAAATATCCCGTATTGTAAACCTCACCTCTACGAACGTAAGCACACGATTGAATAGAGTGAGAGCAGAACTAAAAGCCAAATTTAATAATCAGCACTATGAATTTAAACAACCTTAAACCAGCCTGGCGACAGTTTCGATTATTGAATTCCATGCAATCAATAGATAAGCAGGAGATACTTTTTATTATCGAACGAGCCGAAGATATGCGTATAGGCAAGATGCATAGGTCCTTAATCAACTCCATACTGTTTACAGCTTTAATCATCTTTTGTCAGGGAGGATGATCTCTTATATCATTTGGGATATTGACCCAAAAATCTTTGATGGGTTTGAATTTTTAAGATGGTATGGACTCTGTTGGGTTGCCGGTATAATTCTCGGGTATCAAATTATGTTCAGAATTTACAAGGTTGAAGGCATTCCAACTGCAGAACTTGACAAACTCACAACGTATCTGATGTTAGGGGCAATTATTGGTGCGCGTTTTGGTCACATTCTGTTTTATGATCCAATATACTACTGGAACAATCCGCTAGAAATTCTCCCCATACGAATTAAGCCAACATTCCAATTTACAGGACTTGCGGGTCTGGCAAGTCATGGCGGTATTCTGGGAGCTTTAATTGCTCTTTACCTGTATTGCAGAAAATTCAAAAAGGATTATCTGTGGATGTTGGATAGACTAGTAATAAGTGGAGCTTTACTCGGTTGCTTTATAAGGATAGGCAATCTGATAAACTCAGAAGTAATTGGAATTCCTTCTCAACTTCCGTGGGCATTCATATTTTCCCGCATAGATGAAACACCAAGACATCCTACTCAGCTTTATGAAGCATTATTTTATCTTATCATATCTTTAACTCTATTTCTTATTTGGCAGTCACGGAAGCTCAGTAATTACAAAGGCTTTCTATTTGGGCTTGGTATATTCATGATCTTTTCGCAAAGATTCGTGGTAGAATTCTTAAAAGAGAATCAAGTTGAATTTGAAGAACAACTCAAACTAAATATGGGACAAGCGCTTAGCATCCCGCTAATCCTCACTGGAATTATTATAATGGCCTGGAGCATTAAAAGTTCGCTGATAAAGATAGGCGCGATGAGCAGGCTTAGTTGCAACCTGATACTTAGTAGTCCCTTAAAAACTCAATTTTAGGGATTGAAAATTAAAATGTGGGTTCTGGCGTCTCTTGTTCAGGGTAAAAACAGTCTCAAAAATATAGGACAAAAAGGAAAGTGGATTTAATTTCCACTTGTTGATCATCCGTTTAAAGTTCATTCCCGCTGCGGCAAGCATTACATTGATGGTATCACCTATAATTCCTTTGTAAAAATTACGACTTAACCGATGATCCTGTTTTAAGTGCCCTATTTTAGGTTCGATCGCAGCTCTTCTTTTAAATCCATTACGAAGTTTTTGTTTTTGATACTCGCTTCGTTGCATGCCTGCCTTATCAGGAATTACGATCGTTGTCCCTAATACTTCTTTTACTCCCCGGTATCCACGATCAACAAAATTATTTTTTAACGTAATTCCTGTAAGCCTTTGTTGCTGCTCAAGAGCAGGCGTTAATGTTTTGCTGTCATGCACATTCTTTTCAATATTAATTGCTCCAATAATGACTCCCGTTGTCTTGGTGGTGATAATGCTAACCTTACTGCCAAATTCATACTTTTTATGCTCCTTGCCCTTACTCATGCACTGCGTAGCAGGCTCATGAAGACTGTAAATCTTATTACTGTCCGCCTTCTTTTGAGCTAATACCCTTTTGAACAACAAAAGAGACTCCTGATGAAGGTCTGAAGTGAGTTTTCGCTCCAATTCCCGCACTAATCGTCCCGCTATAGTCTTCACTTTCCGGTCTGCCTTTCTGGATCTTCCCTTATTGAGGGGATGATTTCTGAAGCGTTGCTCCATCAGTAATCTTTTCATTGTACGGGTGTACCGCTGACGTAATTCAATACCTTCTCTGTCGGCAATAGCGATACATTTTTTTATAATCTTACGATGCAATTTATTATCGGTAGGATAGGTAATGTTTTTCTCTTGTACCGTGGTATCGGTAGTTGCTTCTTGTTCAGTGCCATCTTTACCATTTACACGAATGCTCTCTTTTAAAATCAATTCGATTCCTTCTGCTCCAATACGGTTTCTAAAATGAACCAGGTCACTGGCCTCACAGGGTGCACCGCAGGCATAGGATTTTTCTCCACTAAAATATTGATAATAGATATTTTCAAACCATTGTTCCACCACACTCTCGTCACTGAGGTTACGGACATGTTTTAGTATAAGCAAAGAAACCATCAAGCGTATTGGTTTGGCCGGACGACCTTCTTGTGAATAAAGCTTGGCGAAGGCTTCCTCAAAAATATTCCATCGAATAGTGTTCGCTAAAACATACAATGGATGACGGCGGCTAAGCTGTTCTTCGAACGTAGTGTAAAAACTTAGTTGTGATGAGGAGGGTTCTTTTGAGATCATAAAAATCTACCAGCTTTTGATTATAAATCTCGACTTTCTGGTAGATTTTATCAACCTCAGTAACCCTATTTCCTCGTTTATTTATAACGTGAATGGCTTTTTAAGGGACGACTAAATAAACTGCAACATTGCGTTCTTAATTTTTATTTAAGATATCAGCAATACAGTCATCGTTGACTTAGTGGTAAAACGTCGCCGGATGGTTTATTGGATAAATACTTGAAAATAAAATCCGCCCGAATGAGGAGGAGTTTCTGAACCCCAATTAACGACAAGTTTTGAGCTGCCTTCAAACGCAATCTTCTTCCGTTATCCTGCTTTTTGGGCGAGGTCTCGTGCATGAGCACGGGATGAGGCCTGATTTTGTTTGACTGCTATCGCTCGGTATTGTTTTTACATGTTAGGTTCAGCAAACGTGTCCCACACCCGAGTGGATTTATAAATCAAATTTACGTAAATCTTAATAGCTGTCAAGTGTTGATTTACTTCTAATTTTTTATTACTTCGCGCTTGATAAAGCACCATGGTTAACTTCACACCCGGACCTTCCCAATTATACTTTACTGTTCCAGATCACGTGAAGAAAGCTTTCCGCGATGGCATTCCTTCGCTATCGCATCGAAGCAAGCAGTTTGAAGCAATCTTTGAATATACAACACAAGGAATAAAAACATTGCTAGGTGTTCCTGATGATTACTTTATTGTTTTCACAGGATCTGCGACTGAAATCTGGGAGCGTGTCATTCAAAATCTTGTTGCTGAAAGATCGCATCATCTAGTGAATGGTGCATTCTCAAAACGCTTTTTTGAAATAGCAGAACAATTGAATAAAAAGCCTTCGAAAACTCAAGTCGCAGTTGGCAACAGTTTTGAAGCGGTAAGCATTCCCACAGGAACAGAAGTAATTGCGTTGACTCACAATGAGACTAGCTCAGGAGTTTCTCTTCCGATTCCTTTTATAAGTTCTTTTAGAGAATCAAATCCTGATAGTCTTATCGTTGTCGATGCTGTAAGCTCACTTCCCTATCCTGACTTCGATTATTCAAAAGTAGATTCAGTTTTTTTCTCTGTTCAAAAGGGATTTGGATTACCCGCGGGACTGGGTATATGGATGATGAACAAATCGTGTCTCGCAAAAGCCGGGCAACTTTTATCCAGCGGCATTTCAATCGGAAGTTACCACTCTCTCCCACTTTTGTACAGCAATGCTTTAAAAAATCAGACGCCTGAAACTCCAAACGTTTTGGGGATCTATCTTCTTGGAAAAGTGGTTAATGATTTCAATCAAAAAGGTGCGCTGGCAATTCGTCAGGAAACGCAATATAAAGCTGCACTCATTTACAAAGCGCTCGAAGAGCATTCTATTTTAAAGCCATTTGTTAAAAATAAAATTGATCGGTCAAAGACTGTAATTGTTGCCGATGCTGGCAATCGCACTGCCGACCTTACAACTTACTTGCAGGAGAACGGTCTTTTCCCAGGGGATGGATATGGCGATTCAAAAAAAACTCAATTACGGTTTGCAAATTTTCCGGCTCATTCCAAAGAGCAATTCGAGAATCTTGCGGACTTGATTGCGGGGTTTAAATAGGTGTCAGACTCCTTTCCATCAATGTAAACAGGTATCAGACATCTGCACTTTAACCCTTTCCTTCTTATTATTGTCATATAAATAAGTTTCAGAAACCACTCTTGGACGATAAAGAGCTCTTGGCTAAAATAAGGAACACTGAAACCCGGAATTACGGGTTTAATATGCTCGTGCGTTCGTATCAGCGAAAGGTCTATGGATTAGTACGCAAGATGGTTATCGATCACGATGACGCAGACGATATCACTCAGGAAGTATTTATAAAAGTCCATAAAGCAATTGATAATTTCAGGGAAGACTCACAGCTCTACACGTGGATTTTCAGAATCGCTACGAATGAGTCTCTGACGTTTTTAAATAAAAAAAGAAAAAGATTTTTCTTTTCCGTTGAAGATGTTGGAAAAGAACTTTCTGTAAAAATAGACATGGCGTCGTCACTGGATGGAGATGAGATCCAAAAAAAACTTCAAAAGGCATTATTGACGCTGCCGGATAAGCAACGGCTGGTGTTCAATCTTAAATATTACGAAGAAATGCCTTATGAGAAAATGGCCGCGGTAACCGGCACGTCCGAAGGCGCGCTAAAAGCCAGTTATCATCATGCAGTAAAGAAAATAGAAGAATTCTTAAAAGAAGATTAAACTTTTATGCCTGTATACAGTCAAACAGTCACTAAATGAAAAAACTCGAAGACATACCGAAAAAAGACTTATTTCAAGCTCCGGAGGGATATTTTGATCTCCTTCCCGTCATCATTCAGTCACGTGTGACAGAATCTGCGAAGAAGACACGCTGGTCATGGTATTTTCAGGTAAGCCTGAAGTATGCGATTCCTATGATCCTAACTGGCGTAGCTGCCCTCTTCTATTTTAATAAACCCGAAGAGCAATCTGCGGAAGCGTTACTTTCTTCAATCGATTCATTGCAATTAGTTGCTTATCTTGAAGACAGTGACGTGACTTCTGATGATCTGATTGATACTGTTTCTCTGGATGATGATGAAGCAAATGCTATTCACGAAAAAGCCGTTCAGGATATAAATCTTGACGAAAACGATATTGATGATTTATCAAATGAATTTGAAGCTGATTATTTTTAATATGAAACCTTATAAAAAACTACTCTTCACCCTAATAGTAGCCTTTTGTTCCGGAGTTGCCTTTGCTCAGGAAACGGAAGACGTACCGACTGATGTACCACAAACTATTGACCCAAAGGTGAGACAAAAAGTTGAGGCTGCCCGAATTGGTTTGATCAGTCAACGACTTGGACTTACTCCTGCGCAGGCAGAAAAATTCTGGCCTGTCTACAATGAGTTCACTCAAAAGAGAATGGAAAAACGCCAGGAATTCCGTCAGGCTCAGCAGCAAATTGATTCCAAGAACCCCGATCCCAAAAAAGAAGGTGACCTTGTAAGACTTGGACTTAAGCTCAAACAGGACGAAGTAGATCTTGAAAAAGATTATTCCGGACGGATCATGAAAGTGGTCACCGCCCAACAACTTTTAAATCTGAGAAAAGCTGAACAGGAGTTTCGTCAATTGATTCTGAATCAACTTCAACATCGCCGAGCACTACAACAGCGGAAAGAAAACCTCCGGGATAAGAATCAACGACTCCGTCAAAATAAAAAATGAGGTGACCTAGCTTGAAAAAAGCTCTAGCATTTCTAATAATTGTACTCTCAGCTTTCTATTCCTCTTCGCAGGCACAGCAAGCTGATTCTCTTTTGATAAAAAATAATAAGCTAATCCTCGATTCACTCAATGCTTTTTTTGATAAAAATGATTCACTTAGCATTTTCAATATGATGGAGACACTGTTAAATGCAGATTCCATAAAAGAAGTGAAGGAAAAGTCCCAGATGGCTATCCGATTAGGTTATAATAGTAATATTATCGCAGATAACAGCACCTTTAATATACGTCAGTTTGGATTGGCGCCCGGCGTTTCATACTACCATACGTCAGGCGCTTATGCTGACTTCACAACCTACTGGAGCCAGGAGTATCACCCCAATTTTTATTTAAGTATTGCATCGGCAGGATATCTTCATGTAGTTAATAAATGGTATTCCATTATCGCTGAGTATAGTCATTACTTGTATAGCGATAACAACAGTGGCATTTATGTGCCCTATACTGAAAACATAGGCATCACAAATTATATTGAATTCAAGCCTTTTATAATAAGACTCGATTACTATCTCTACTTCGGACAAAAGACAGCTCATCGCATCATGCCAAGTATCGGAGCCACGTTTGTAAAAAAGAAGTGGCTTGGATTTAACCGGATTTCTATTTATCCAAACCTGAACGTGTTGTATGGTACTGAAGAGGTGGTTAAAACTAACTTATATCCAAATACGCTTCAGAGATTCATGTATAACAGAAATCACCCAAATGATCCACAGCTTCCGTATACCTATGACGAAACGAAAAATGAATTTGGTGTGATGAACTATTCTTTTTCAATGCCCATCACATTCACTAAAAAAGACTGGACTTTTCTTGTAAGCTATAATTACAATCTCCCTCAAAGTCTTACCAATGAAGATACGAACCTTCAGAATGGAGGGTATTTGTCGTTTTCTATTACAAGGTACATTGGGTTCTAATCATGGAATTTATAAACACATTGAAAACATCGCTCGCTCCTCTTATTGCGAAGCGGCTTCAGTAAAAGCACGTAATATTCCTTTGCAAATTTTGCGCATTATTTTTGCGTCGTCTGCTGTAAAAATACCGCTTAAAGGCTCCGTTCATCCTGTTAAAAATACGCTCTCCACTTATGCACTTTCATCTTTAATCCCAATAGGATATTTTTCGCTCAGACTAAACTCCTATGAAAATCACAAAACTATTGGCTACATCCTTCATTCTATTTACAACAGCGCTTTCATTTGGTCAGGATTATCGTTGGCAACAACGCGTTGAATATACCATGAACGTTCAACTTGATGTAGCAAGTCACAACGTTGCAGGAACAGAAAAACTTGTTTACTACAACAACTCTCCTGATACGTTAACAAAAGTTTATTACCATTTATACTTTAATGCGTTTCAACCTGGAAGTATGATGGACGTTCGTTCAAGAGCTCTTCCAGATCCGGATCGAAGAGTCCTGGACAGAATCTCGAAATTAAAAGATACTGAAATAGGTTACCAACATATTTTAAACCTTCAGCAAGATGGCAAAGAAGTTTCTATGAGAACACAAGGAACTATTCTTGAAGTGACTCTGGCAAAACCGATACTTCCTAAAACCAAGTCAGTATTTGATATGAAGTTCGAATCACAAATACCGCTGCAGGTAAGAAGGTCTGGAAGGGACAATTCAGAAGGTATTGCGTATTCGATGACACAATGGTATCCAAAGATGGCTGAGTATGATTTCCAGGGATGGCATGCATATCAATATGTTGCGAGGGAATTTCAATCCGTGTGGGGTGATTTTGATGTGACGATCACCCTTGATCCGACTTTTATGGTTGCCGGCACAGGAATTCTGCAAAATGCTGAAAAAGTGGGCTTTGGATATGAGAAGAAAGGGTCTGGCGTTGTGAAGCCGGAAGGAAATCTTTCATGGCATTTTATTGCCAAAAATGTCATTGACTTCGTTTGGACTGCTGATCCTGACTACACGCACGATAAAGCCTCAGTGCCAAATGGACCTGAACTTCATTTCTTCTACCAGAAAAGTGAAAAGACAGCAGAAAATTGGAAGAAGCTTGAGGAAAATGCAGTGAAGACGTTCACCTATCTGAATGAACACTTCGGGAAATATCCATTTGAATCATATTCTATTATTCAAGGTGGTGATGGTGGTATGGAGTATCCAATGTGTACTCTTATCCTGGGAGAAGGTGTCGGAGTTTCAGGAACAATGATCCATGAAGTTGCTCACAGTTGGTTTCAAATGACTCTTGCATCCAATGAGTCGTTATACGCCTGGATGGATGAAGGATTTACAGATTATGCAGCAATCGGTGCTAGTGTTTTTATAAGCAATCGTGAGAGTCCTTATGCAGGTGCATACAATTCGTATTTCACACTTGTAGCGAGCGGACTTCAGGAACCGGCAAGTCAGGCAGCAGATCATTACAATACTAATCGCGGATATGCCACTGCTGCCTATTCGATGGGCGCAATTTTTCTTCATCAATTAAGCTATATAATTGGTAAAGAAAACTTTGAAAAAGGAATGCTACGCTACTATAATACATGGAAAATGAAACATCCGGAGCCAAATGATTTTGTGCGTATCATGGAAAAAACTTCCGGACTTCAGCTTCACTGGTATTTAAGATACTGGATCGGAACAACAAAGCGTATTGATTATAGTATTAACTCAGTAATTGAAAAAGATGGATATACATTTGTAACACTTGAACGTTATGGAGAGTTTCCAATGCCGATTGATCTTGTAGTGACATACAATGATGGAAACAAAGAGCTTTATTATATTTCCACGAATGAGCTTTTAGGAAATAAACCGCAGGAAGATAAATCACTGAAGCAAATCGATAATACACCATGGCCCTGGGTGAATACTACCTACACGCTGAAGATCACCAAACCAATTGCTAGCATTGCCGCACTTGAGATTGATCCAAGTCAACGAATGGCTGATATAAATAGAAAGAATAATAAATGGGTGACTGTTGAAAAGACCATGGAGTACAAAGCTCAAATCAAATAACGTACCTTTTCAAAGTGGTGCCACCTTAGCAAACCTCTTAGTTTAACATCTGCGTAATCACAAAAATCATAGGCAAGATAATCTCTCTACTTAATGACCTTCCCGTTTTTATCAAAAGATACTATAAAAAATTCACCTAGCGAGCTTTTTGTTTTCACTGAGATCTCAAATGTATCTGGTGAGAATACTATTTCTGCCGGCGTCTGATCAAACGTGTAGTTGATGCTCCATGATACTCCCTCCTGCTTGTAGATCTTTACAAGGGTGGCTGGTATTTTGTCTTTCACTTTTACCTCAGAGTAAAGCAAAATAAAAAATACTTTACCTCTTTCATCTTGTATACCAATGGCTTTGGTGTAAGGCATATTTCGTTTTATAAATGCCTGTTTATCAATTGGGTAAGATGCTTTTACGTCTGCTTTTCGCGAGGGTGCTATAGTATAGAAATACCCAGTGCCGGTTGAATCTTTTCCAAACTGAATGCCTGCCGTAAATTTATCTTCCACTAAAACAAAAGGTTTGAAGCGATTTTTCGATGACACTTCATTAAATAGTGGTATAGAATCTGGTAGAGCAATGATCCATCGAAGTGATTCAACCCTCTTTTTTAAATCACGCTCTTTTCTGGCAATCTCTTTTTCTGCAAATTCTTTGGTGGACTTTATCTGACCTTTCAACACGGCTGCTGATCCAAAAGATTTTGTGATGAAATTATGATAGTTCAGCACCTCACCCTCATTTCCTTTTGACAGGAAAGAGCTTGCAAGACTATCCATCTCTCTTGCATAGATAAGTTCTTTTCTCAGAGCCAGTATGTGCAGATTTATTTTCAAAGAATCCTTTAAAATTCGATCTCTTGCAACCTGAGATCCATACTCAAGCTCAGATAATTTTATTTCAAATACTGTAAGTGGCAGTGGGTTAGGATCGATTTTTTTAAGTTCCGGAAAAGTAATCTTATGTCGAATATCGGAGATCTCGGTAAGCATTGACGCTGAATCTCTCTTAAGTATCTGGTGCAACTTATTGATCTCTGCATCTACTGATACCAATCCCTCCTGTAAAGGGATAATATCTTTTTCTATCGTCCCAACACTCTTTAAGGCCCATCGCCTGTAATCCCACAACTTCAAGTCATCACGATAGAAGTCAACAGGTGATTGCCCGTCTGTTTTAAAATCTATTATTTCCTGGGGATCAATGTCCTGATTGTACCCTGTCCTTACAAGTAATTCTGTTGTTTGCTTGTAATCGTTAAAATGCATGTGACACGAATCATATACTTGAGCAAGGTATTTCAATTCGATAATTGACGTCTCATCAGCACGCAGGTAGAATTCTCTTAAGCCAGGGTATCTTTTCTGAATATTCAGGAATAAACGATTCGCTCGTGTATACGCATTTTGCGCAGCCCCAAATTGTGACTTTAGTGTAAGTATAGTGGTCGCACGGTCTTTGAGTTTAAGCATGTTCTCCAGTGCTAACTGAACGTCAGAGAGAGTGATGTCAAACTTTCCCGTTCTCAGATTCCGGCGACTATACAGTTGATAATAATCTTCATTGCGACTAAGTTCCCTTTCAGTGATCCCCGCTTTGGCCTTGCCAGCGAAATAAACGGTTGAATCAAGGAATGAAACCATTAAATAGGTGTCCTTTAATAAATTCAGCTTTGCCGCTTTTTCCTGATAGATGAGTGCCATGAAAAGATATGCATTCGGATTATCAGTATTTTCTTTAAGGTATTTCTTGAGATATGGCTCCGCATCATCAAATTGCCTGTTATTAAGCAAAACTATAAGATCCTTATATTTGACTTTCTGACCAAATCCATAAAAACAAAAAGTTGTTAAGAGAATGGCTATTAAGAGAGATTTAATATTCATTTTTGAATTATATACGGAAGCAAATTACTGAAATAAAGACATTGATACATCCTAAAGAATACACTAAAAATATAGTTTTTAACATTCTATCGTCTTTTAAACCAGTTGCTTTGGCTGTTTTGATAATTGTATTTCTGCAACTGACAGGCTTAATGAGCTCAGTTTCATACTACAGCAATTGGGCTGTACTTCAGACTGGTTTAAAAGATGCATCAGCAGGATCAGATCCTGTAGTAGAAAAATTTGACTATACGTTTACAATCAAAGATCTGAATGATAACAAAATCAACGTTGAACAATTTAAAGGTAAGGTAATATTCCTGAATCTTTGGGCTACCTGGTGCGGCCCTTGTCGCGCAGAAATGGAGGGCATTCAAAATCTTTATAGCAAGATTGATAAAGAAAAAGTGGTTTTCATCATCTTGTCACTTGACAAAGAAAAAGATAAATCAAAAATTGTAGATTACATTAAGAAAAAAGGATTTACATTCAGTGCGTATCAACCTTCAGGAGATTTGCCGGACCAGCTTCAGGTGCCATCCATCCCTACTACATTTATTATCTCAAAAAATGGAATGATCGTCCGTAAAGAAGTTGGTGGTATGCGTTATGATACATCGAAGTTTCAAAAATTTATTGAGGAATTAAGTGCAAACTGATACTGCATGGTCTTTTGTCTTGAAAAGAAAGTTGTGGTAATAACCGGTGGTGGAAGCGGGATAGGTAAAGCTATTGCAGAATGTTTTGCAGTACAGCGGGCTACCATCTGTATCGTTGAGCTGAGTGAGATTACGGGCAATGTCACTGCATCATCCATCAAGGAAAAAGGCGGTCAGGCAGTTTGCTTTAAATGTGACGTCACTCATCAAATGGAGATGATTTCAGTTTATCAACAGATTGTTCAGCAATTTGGTGTGATCGATATACTCGTAAATTCAGCAGGCATTGCTCATATTGGAAAACTTGATACTACTTCTGAAGAGGACTTCGAGAAAATATTTCAAATCAATATAAAGGGAATTTATAATTCGATGTACGCTGTTATTCCTCACATGAAAAAAAGGAAGAGAGGAATTATACTCAACGTTGCATCCGTTGCAGCGAACCTTGGTCTCTCCGATCGATTTGCCTACAGCATGAGTAAAGGTGCGGTAATAAGTATGACATTGTCTGTTGCAAGAGATTATGTCAAAGAAGGAATCCGCTGTAACAGTATATCGCCGGCGCGAATTCATACGCCTTTTGTAGATGGATTTCTTAAAAATAACTATCCCGGACAGGAGAGTGAAATGTTCGAAAAACTTTCAAGTCTTCAACCGATCGGCAGAATGGGAAGACCAGATGAGGTAGGCTACCTTGCTTTATATCTGTGTTCTGATGAGGCAGCGTTTGTCACCGGCTGCGATTATCCTATTGATGGTGGCTTTACTAAATTAAATACGTGATGAAACTAGTCCGCTATGGAGAGCCGGGTAAAGAAATACCAGGAATCATTTTGAAAGGCAAAATAGTTGATGTCGAATCATTTGGTGAAGATTTTGGTGAAAGCTTTTTTGAAAATGACGGAATTAACAGGCTTCGAAAATGGGTGGAGAGAAATCTCAAGAGTCTCCCGGTAATTGACGATGACCAACGCTTTGGCTCACCAATAAAAAGACCATCCAAGATTATCTGCGTAGGGCTAAACTATGTTGATCATGCACAAGAAGCAAAGATGGAACTACCGAAAGAGCCGATTATATTTTTTAAGTCTACTACAGCACTCACTGGGCCGAATGATTCATTAATCATTCCAAGAAATAGTGTCAAGACAGACTGGGAAGTTGAACTCGCGGTTGTCATTGGCAAGAAAGCTTCTTACATAACAGAAGAGGAGGCCAACAATTATATAGCGGGCTATTGTGTACACAATGATTATAGCGAAAGAGAATTTCAATTAGAGCGCAACGGCCAATGGGTAAAGGGAAAGAGCTGCGATTCCTTTGCACCTCTGGGACCCTACCTTATTACACCATCGGAAATAACAGATATTAATAATCTGAAAATGTGGCTGAAGGTAAACGGCCAAACAATGCAGGATGGGAATTCTAAAAATCTTGTATTCAAAATTCCATTCCTGATAAGTTATATAAGTCAGTTCATGACATTGTTGCCGGGAGACGTAATTTCAACGGGAACACCGGCTGGAGTAGGTATGGGTATGAAACCGCCGATATATCTTAAACGAGGTGATGTGATCGAATTAGGTATCGAATCATTAGGTGAGCAAAAGCAAACAGCCATCTGATTTCTATGACGCTGGACGCTCATCAGCATTTCTGGAATTATCAACCACAACGTGATACATGGATCAGTGACGAGATGAAAGTTATTCGCAGGGACTTTCTTCCTGAGGATC
>Ga0209511_1002155_pt1 | contig 16448 bp, 12 predicted proteins | sample SSSSmetaG_FD_184141 | JGI IMG/M metagenome (GOLD analysis project Ga0209511, IMG submission 184141) | Glacier valley bacterial and archeal communities from Borup Fiord, Nunavut, Canada, to study Microbial Dark Matter (Phase II) - ​SSSS... | ecosystem: Environmental > Aquatic > Freshwater > Ice >...
AGGCAGCGCTGACGCTGCGCGACCAGCTCGACGGCCTGATCGCCAAGGGCGGCGGCAGCATCGCGGTGGGCTTTGGCGGCAACCCCAAGGACCCCTCGGCCGTGCGCGGTGGGCCCGCATTCGAGATGATCTTCAACATCGACCACATGCTGCGGCGCAAGAAGATCCGCGACAAGTTCACGCTCACCTTCTTTGCCCCCATGGACAAGCCCGGCAACCGCATGGGGACCAAGGCCGTCGCGATGATGCCCACCCGCTTCGCCAAGCTGGGCATCGCGAGCCAGACCGGCGTCAAGATCACGGAGTTCGACGAGCGCGGAATCCTGTTCGAGGACGGTACCCGCGTCCAGTCCGACGTCACGATGTTCATCCCCGCGGGCGTGGGCCACCCCATTGCCGCCGCATCGGGCCTACCGATGAACGAGGCGGGCTTTGTGCGGATCGATGAGCACTGCCTGGTCGAGGACACGGACAACCTGTACGCCGTGGGCGACGTCGCCGCTATCGAGGGGCCCGACTGGCGCGCCAAGCAGGGGCACCTGGCCGAGGTCATGGGCCGCATCGCGATCAAGAACCTGACGAATGCCGTCGCCCGCAAACCCGAGCGCGAGAGCTACGTGCCGCACATCTCCATCGTGTGCGTCATGGACATGGGCAACGGCGCGAACTACGTGGTGCGCAACTCCAAGCGCGAATACGCCATCCCGATGCCGATCGTGGGCAACTGGCTCAAGCGCGGCTGGGGCTGGTACGCCCGCGTGACCAAGGCGTACCGCGTACCGCGCCTGCCGGGGATGTAACCCGCGCCGCGCAAGCGTTCCGATCGATTGCCGGCGGTATCTGTCTGGTCGGATCGTTCTTCAAATGAACGCAGCACAATGGGGCGGACCCCCCTCGGATCCCGCCCCATTGGCCTGCCTTGCGCTATTCAGCCGCAAGCGTCCAAGCACCGTCGGCCCTCACACTGATGACGGAGGGCCCTGAGCTCAGCGGCACGGTGCCCGAGTAGGCGCCGATGTCGTTGATGAGCAGTTCAAACGAGAAGGCTTTGTCTGTTTCTTCTTGCACGATGAAGTTCATGGTGCCGTCGTGTGTTGCGATGAGCTTTCCAGCGGAACCGTCGAAGAGGAACACGGCGTCGCCTGTGCCAGATGCCGCCAGCGCAGGTGCCGTCGAGAGCGGAGCGATCGTGATCGTCCAGTTCCCATCGGCCGTGATCTGCAGTGAGGTGGCGTCGCTGAAGGCGTTGAAGCCGTACACGGTGGTTCCGCTGTAGGCGCCGATGGTGTTGACGAGCAGGTCGCCGGTTGTCTCGTTGTCGGCGTTGAGAGCATTAACAACGAAGTTCATGCTGCCGTCGTGTGTAGCGGTGACCATGGCCGCCGTCACGCCCACGGGCAGGGTGATGAGGTTGTCTCCAGCACCGGATTGAGTGATGGTGTCGAACGTTCCGAAGCTCTCATCGGTCCAGCTCTGGGCTGAGGACGCCTCCTCGACGGGCGTTTCCGCGGGAGCCTCGGCGGTAGCTGAGGTAGCGGGCTCGGATTCAGGAGCGGCCGACTGTTCCACGCTGGCGCTTGAGGCAACAACGGCTGGCGCGTCTGCGCCGCCACCACTGAGCGCGCTAGTGATGAGGGAGAGCGCGATGATGGCACCCGTCACAATCCACGCGATCATCTTGTGCTGGGCGTAACCGGCGAGAGCGCGCCCCTGCTTGTCTTTCTGCGCACCGGTGAGTACGAGGATCAGATCGATGAGGTACCAGATTCCGAACCCACTGAAGGTGATGAGCTTCAGGATTCCTGTGCCGACCTTGCCGAGGTAGAAGCGGTCGACGGCGAAGAAACCCACAAAAAGTGAGAGAAGCCAAGTGACGAGAAATGACTTCTCGGATTCGGGGGCGGTCGGGGTTGCAGGCGGCGGCGTTTCCGCAGCGGGATGCTGTGTATCAGTGGTCATGATGCTCCTTCGATGATGATGTTGGCGCCGCTGTTGGGGTGGTATCCCCACGACGCAGTGAAGTTGTCCCAGTCGGCGGTTTGCCGTCCGTCGAGTGCACGGGTGCTATTGATGCGGTTCAGCACACTGTCGGGGACGTCGAGTTCATCGAGCACGCAGAGGATGTCCGAGTAGTCCGCACCCGCCGACTCCTCCCCGACGCTGTCCATCGACACGCTTTGACCTTCGTCACCGACGACGATGTACAGGTTGTTCTCGACTCCGCAGGCCTCCGTTGCTGCGGTAATGAGGCTGGGCTTCGCGGCCGAGATGACCCCGCCCGCAACGTTCCCGATCACGGGGACGGCAACGAGGCCGATGACGAGGCCAAGAATGAGGCCCGCACCAAGACCCACGGCTCCGAAGGCACGCGCCCTATTCGGGGAGACCGTGGTCGAGGTGGGGGTAGGGGTAGGCAGGCCGGGGCCTGTGGCCTCGGAGGGTTCCGAAGCTGCGGCATTCGTGGGTTCAAGACTCATGGTTCATCTCCTCGATGGATGCGGGCCTAAACGAACCGCGGCAGTTCGAGCAGGTTGTTTGTTTCGCGGTTGTCGGCGACGGTCGTGATGTATTTGCGGCCCCCGGCGCCGACTCGAGTGACGACCGGGGCTTCAGAGCCGGTGCGGTCGTTGTGAGTGCGAAACTCGCGACCGCTCTCGATCACCGCGACCACCACGCCGCGGCTCGCTGTCGCGAGCGGCCCCGTGATCGTTGTCGAGTACTTGACGTCGGTGATGTGTTGGTTGGTAGTGCCCGGCGATTGAACGCGGACCTGTCGGATGTACTGCACGGTGGCTCCTCGGGTTCAGTTGCCAAGGCCTCGTGCCGTGACGAAATGAATCGTGCCTGACCAAGCATCCGCCGCGATCTTTTACACTGATAAGTGGGCTTATCACTCCTTTCACTTCGAAAAGGCCAAACCGAGTTATGCTCATCGTGTGTCACAGACGTGCACCTCAACCGAAGGAGGAATGATGAAGGCCACGACGCCTCGCTTGTTCATTTCCCTTTCGGGGATTGCCCGCTTGGCCCATGTACAGCGCCCGGTGGTGTCGATGTGGCGTGCTCGTGCCGCGACATCCGACCTACCGTTCCCTGCGCCTATCGCTCACGACCACGGCAGCGACGTCTTCGATGCCGTTGAGGTCGCGGCGTGGCTTGAGGCAACAAACCGGGGCAACAACCCCGATGTGGTTGCGGACGCCGCCGCGTTTGCTCGTTTCGATGCCACCACCCGAGGCGATGATGAGTCGTTCCACGCACTCACTGCCCTCGTCGCGCTGCGAGCCGCAGTTGACCGCCCCATCGGCCTGCTATCGGCTCCTGCGCTGCGCGACCTGGCCGACGGCGTTGATCCGGATGACGCGAGCATTCTCAGCGAGGTCGAATTGCTCGATGAAGAACTGGTCCCGATGGCGCGATTCGTCGATGTGCTGGTGGACGGCGCTTACGACGTCTCGGCCGCCTTCGAATCACTTCTCGGCGAGCGCTTCCGTGACGGGCGCCGCGCGCTCACGCGCACCGCACTCGAACCCGAGGCGACGGCCTTGGTCAGTGAAATCGCGGTTGAGCTCGCACGCAACAATCCAGACTCGGACCCGACTCGACCAGTTTTTGTCGATCCCACCGGCGTGTGCGGCGATCTCCTCATCGCGGTGCTTCGTTCACTCGAAGAGGGCACCGACCCGGTCGCCTGTACCGCGAACACGGATGCACCGGGAGCGCGACTTATGCGACGCCGGCTGATGGCTCACCGTCTGGCGTACACGCCCTTGGCGGTGTCGAGTACGGGCGAGTTCACAGCGACTGACGCGGCCATTCATGTGGCACAGTTCCCGACGATTGAGTCGCCGGCGATGTCCGCTGTGCAGATCCTGTCGGCGATTGAAAATATCGCTCTTCAGCTCGATGACACTCAGCGGGCAGTCGTTGTGGCGCCGGCCTCGGTGCTTACAGATGGTCGACTCCCCGCCGAAGCAGACGCTCTCCGATCGCAACTTCTACGTTTGGGTTCGCTCCGCGCACTTGTTCGCCTGCCCCGTGGGCTCGTCACGAGCAGTCCACGCCAGGCGCTGGCGCTGTGGGTGTTCGGCCCCGCGCATGCGAGCGTGGCTCGTGGCGAGAAGTGGAACCTTGTCGCGGACTTGGGCGACGAGACCCCGACTCCGACCACGCGTGCCGATCTGGTGAGCGACTTGGTGGCTGCGATGGGCGATGGCTCTGCCATTCGTGCTCATGCATTCCGCTTCACGCGCGCGGTGCTTACTGCCGAACTTCTCACGCGTAAGGGCTCCCTCGTTTCCGGAGCCAAGCAGGTGCTGACCTCGGCGCACAGCGTCACCTCCGAGCAGGGCCGACGTGCTGGTTCAGAGTTCCCTGCTCGACTCGATGCGATCGTGGCGACGCTCGGCGACGCGGCGCCTCGCGGTGTCGACGCTCTGGCGGTCAATGGCTCGCCGATGGTGCTGCCACCCGCCGCTCTCGGGGCGCTTGCCGACGCACGCCATGTGCGTTGCATCTCAGGTACGCGAGTGAGCCCCGAACACCTGAACTCCGAGTCGGGCTTCGCCGTGATCGGCGCGGAGGAGCTAGCGGGTAATCACATCGTTGGTTCCCGTCGAGTTGACCGACTTCTTCTGGCAAACGCATACTCCAACGCGGGCCTGACCTTGCCGGGCGATGTCGTCTTCCGCCCCGGCGCGCAGCCCCAGGCCATCGTCGATGCGGAGGGTGCATCGGTAGTTCTCTACCCGGCACGGATTCTGCGCATCCAGGAGGCCGACGCAGCCGGTCTTGTCGCCGAGTTGCTAGCGGCAGACATCCCGCAGCAGTCGTCCCGCGACTGGAAGCGTTGGGTCGTCCGCCGCGTCGTGCACACCGAGCGCGCGGGCTTGGCCGCAGCACTGCAGAGTGTCGCTGCAGAACGCGAGGCAATCGCCAAGCAGCTGCGCGCACTCGCCGAACTCGAAGACGTCCTTGTCGGCGGCGTTGTCGCCGGCACCCTGACTACCCATAACAAGCAGACCACTCCCGGCAGCGATGCCGCGATCATTGCCCTAGCGGAAGGATCCAACTAATGCCCCCTCGCACTAAAACAAAGCCGGACACAGCTCCCTCGACCATGAAGGAACTGAAGGACACGCTCTGGAAGGCCGCCGACAAGCTGCGCGGGTCGATGGACGCGTCGCAATACAAGGACATCATCCTGGGGCTGGTGTTCCTGAAGTACGTCTCGGATGCGTTTGAGGAACGCCGTGCGCAGATCGCGACGGAGCTCGAGGCGGACGGCCTGGGCGAAGACCAGATCGCACAACTAATCGACGACGTCGATGAATACACAGGACACGGGGTGTTCTGGGTTCCCGAGAACGCTCGCTGGGGCTTCTTGTCCGAGAACGCGAAGGGTATCGCCGCGGCTCCGGGCGAGCCAGTCAAGTCGATCGGCCTGTTGATCGATGAGGCGATGGAGGCGATCATGACGTCGAACCCGACGCTCGCCGCGACCCTGCCGCGTCTCTACAACCGCGACAACATCGACCAGCGCCGTTTGGGTGAACTAGTTGACCTGTTCAACTCGGCTCGCTTTACCGGGCAGGGCTCGACTCGTGCCCGTGACCTCCTTGGCGAGGTGTACGAGTACTTCTTGGAGAAGTTCGCGGCCGCTGAGGGTAAGCGTGGCGGCGAGTTCTACACGCCTGCTGGTGTGGTGCGGGTACTCGTCGAGATCTTGGAGCCGACGCATGGCCGCGTATATGACCCGTGCTGTGGTTCGGGTGGCATGTTCGTGCAGGCGGAGAAGTTCTTGGAGTCGCATCACAAAGAGGGAAGCGACATCTCTGTCTATGGTCAGGAGCTGAACGAGCGCACGTGGCGTTTGGCCAAAATGAACCTTGCGATCCACGGCCTGAACGGCAACTTGGCCAGCCGCTGGGGTGACACGTTCGCGCGTGACCAGCACCCGGAGATGCAGGCCGATTTTGTGATGGCGAACCCGCCGTTCAACATCAAGGACTGGGCGCGCAGCGAGGATGATCCACGCTGGCGATATGGTGTTCCGCCTGCCGGTAACGCGAACTACGCCTGGATTCAGCACATCATCTCGAAGCTCGCCCCGGGCGGTAGCGCGGGTGTGGTGATGGCGAATGGTTCGATGTCTTCAAACTCGGGCGGTGAGGGCGACATTCGTGCGCAGCTCGTTGAGGCGGATCTGGTGTCGTGCATGGTTGCGCTGCCGACGCAGTTGTTCCGCAGCACAGGCATTCCGGTGTGTACGTGGTTCTTCGCGAAAGATAAGACCGCGGGCGCCGGCGGCAGCATCGACCGCTCAGGTCAGGTGTTGTTCATCGATGCCCGCAATCTGGGGCACATGATTGACCGTGCGGAGCGTGCATTCAGCGACGACGACATCGACAAGATCGCGAACACTTTCCGCGCTTGGCGCGGCACAAAGTCGGCGACGGATGCCGGACTCACGTATGAGGACGAGGCCGGCTTCAGCTACTCTGCGACGCTCGCAGAGGTCAAGGCCGCCGACTATGCGCTTACACCTGGACGCTATGTGGGAGCCGCGCAAGCAGCGAGCGACGGAGAAGGCTCAGAACTGAAAATCTTGCGCCTAACAGCAGTCCTCGCTGCTCAGCTTGACGAATCAGAGCGGCTTTCGAGAATCGTTCGCGAACAGCTGGGGCGGGTAGATGTCTGAGCCGCTTACGCTTAGCGATGTTTGCTTACATATTGTCGACTGTGTCAACCGCACTGCACCTGAATCAATCGGCGGAACCCACTTTGCGGTTGGCACGCCAGCGATGCGTCGAAACACCATCGACCTCTCAAAAGCTAGGAGGCTCTCGGAAGAAACATTCGCAACATGGACACGACGACTAGTTCCAGAGGCGGGAGACTTGCTTTTTGCACGCGAAGCCCCAGTGGGCCCAGTCGTTCGGATTCCAGAAGGAGGCAACATTGCTGCGGGCCAGCGAACCACGCATCTTCGGGCGGACCCGAATGTAGTGGACGCTAGATTTCTTTATTACCTCATGATCAGCCCTGTGGTGCAGTCCCGCATCGCTGCCCGCGTGATGGGCTCGACAGTGGGGCACCTGCGTGTTGCCGATGTGAAGTCTCTGCAGCTGCCTCCTTTGCCCTCCTTGCCCCTGCAAATCGCAGTCTCTGCGGTATTGGGATCTCTGGACGACAAAATCGCGGCCAATGGCCAGCTTGCGTTAGCGCTTGAGGATCTGGCTAGTGCCGAGTTCGAATTCGCTCGAAGCTCCGCGGTGGGCGCGGTGGGGCTCGCAGACATCGTCACGACACAGTACGGCCTGACCACATCGGCACACTCTGCGCCAGGGCCCAAATTTCTCAGAGTGACGGACATCAACAAGAATCCTTGGGTCAATTGGGAGGCCGCCCCAAATTGCAGCGTAGACGAGGCTGAACTCTCTAAATATCGAGTCGTGGCGGGCGATATATTGGTGGCGCGGATGGCTGACCCTGGGAAAGCAGGGTATGTCGACGAACATCACCCCGAAGCAGTTTTTGCTTCCTACCTTGTGAGGTTGAAGTCCGTCGACCCAAGCAACGCGCTATATATCTACTACTTTTTGAGGTCGAGCCAATACAAGCGCTACGCAGCAAGCGCTACGCAGGGCACTGTGCAAAAGAACATGAACGCTAAAGTCATCGTCGCAACCGACATTCCGATGCCTACGACCGACCGCATTGCACGTTTCACTGAGAGCGCCGAGCCCTTGCGCCGAAGCGTCCGCGCGACTCAGGTGGAAAATCGAAAGCTCGCAGAACTCAGAGACACCCTGCTCCCCGAGCTCATGTCGGGCAGGCTCCGGGTGAAAGATGCTGAGAAGAAAATCGAAGAGGTTATGTGATGGTCGGAATGTCAGAAGCAGCCTGGGAACAACTCACTCTCGACGCGCTTGCAGAGGTGGGGTGGCTTCCTCTCGCGGGGGAGAAGATCGCACCCGGCTCGGGTGAGCGTGACAGCTGGGATGAGCTCCTCATCCGACCCCGCCTGCTTACCGCACTGCAGAAGTTCAACCCGACCGTGCCGGCGCAATACCTTGCGCAAGCTGTCGCCGAGATTGCGTCGCCGAAGTCGAAAGATGCGATCGCCGAAAACCTTCGCATCCACCAATACCTTGTCGACGGATTCCGCCTCAGCTACATCGACACCGACGGCACCGAACACAACCCCACTATCAGCCTGCTCTCCGCCGACCCCGACCAGAACGACTGGCTCGCCGTCAACCAAGTCACCCTCATCCAGGGCGACTACAAGCGACGCTTCGACCTCGTGCTCTACTGCAACGGCATGCCCGTCAGCATCATCGAACTCAAAAAGGCCGGCACCAAAACCGCGGATGTCGCCTCCGCCCACGCCCAACTCCACACCTACCTGCGCGAGTTCCCCCTCGCGTTCCGCTACTGCGTCTTCACCCTCGCCAGCGACGGAGTCGACGCCAAATACGGCACCCCCTTCACGCCCCTCAACCACTTCGCACCCTGGAATGTCGACGACGACGGCAAACCCGTCAACCCCAACCGCACCATCGACGGTGAAACCACCACCAGCCTCGAAGACGCCCTCTATGGGCTCTACAACCAAGACCGCTTCCTGCAACTGTTGCGCAACTACACCGCGTTCGACGAAAACAGTGACGGTCTCACCAAGCGCATCGCCAAGCCCCACCAATACTTCGCCGTCTCCAAAGCGATCGGCAGCACCGTGCAAGCCGTCGAATCCAACGGGAAGGCCGGCGTGGTCTGGCACACCCAGGGCTCAGGCAAATCCATGGAGATGGAGCTCTACGCCAACCTCGTCTCCCGCCACCCCAAACTCAAAAACCCCACCATCGTCGTCATCACCGACCGCACCGAACTCGACGGCCAACTCTTCCAAACCTTCAACCAGAGCATGCTTCTCGCCGAGAAGCCCCAACAAATCAAGAGCCGCACCCAGCTGCGCAACGAAATCGGCAACCGCACCACCGGCGGCATCTACTTCACCACCCTCCAAAAGTTCGGACGCACCGACACCGAACGCGCCACCGGCACCGAACACCCACTCCTTTCCAACCGCCGCAACGTCATCGTCATCGTCGACGAAGCCCACCGCAGCCACTACGACGACCTCGACGGCTACGCCCGCCACCTGCGCGACGCCCTCCCCAACGCCACCCTCATCGCGTTCACCGGCACCCCCATCTCCTTCGACGACCGCAACACCCGCGACGTCTTCGGCGACTACATCGACGTCTACGACCTCACCCGCGCCGTCGACGACAAAGCCACCGTGCCCGTCTACTTTGAACCCCGCCTCATCAAGGTCGGTCTCGCCGACGGCATCACCCAAGAAGATCTCGACGCCGCCGCAGACGAAGTCACTCTCGCCCTCGACGACACCGAACGGGCCCGCATCGAAGCATCCGTCGCCGTGGTCAACGCCATCTACGGAGCCCCCGAACGGCTCCAAGAACTCGCCGCCGACATCATCAAGCACTGGGAAGAACGCAGCACACGCATGCGCCCCTACATCGAAGCCCCAGGCAAAGCCCTCATCGTCGGAGCCACCCGCGACATCTGCGCCCGCCTCTACGACGAGATCATCGCCCTGCGCCCCGACTGGCACAGTGACGACCTCACCACCGGCAAGATCAAAGTCGTCTACTCGGGAACCCCCTCCGACCGGTCGCCCATCGTCGAACATGTGCGCCGCACCTCCCAGAACGACGCCATCAAGACACGGCTCAAAGATGTGGATGATGAACTCGAAATCGTGATCGTGCAGAACATGATGCTCACCGGCTTCGATGCGCCGCCCCTCCATACCCTCTACCTCGACCGCCCACTCAAGGGCGCGCTACTCATGCAGACCCTTGCGCGCGTCAACCGCACGTTCCGCGGCAAGGAAGACGGCCTGCTCGTTGCCTACGCACCCTTGGTCGACAACCTCAAGGCGGCCCTCGCCGAGTACACGACTAGCGACCAAACGAACAAGCCCATTGGGCGCTCCGTCGACGAAGCAGTCGATGTCGCCCTTGAGCTCATCGACAAGCTCCGCGAGATTTTGGCCGGCTACGACTGGAAGGCAGTCCTCAACAAAGGCGGGAACAAGGCCTACCTCAACGCCGCCAGCGGTGCAGCCAACTACCTGCGCGACGTTGCCACACCAGGCAACGAGGTGGCGCTTGGCGACGAAGCCCTCGCCGCCCGCTACCGCCGATTCTCCGGACAACTCGGCCGCGCCTGGGCTCTCGCCAGTGGCCGCAAGAACCTCGTCAGCCTGCGCCCCGAAATCACGTTCTACGAAGAAGTACGCGTGCTCATGGCAAAGTTCGACGCCCTCGACCGCCAAGCTCGCGGCGAACCCGTACCTGAAGACATCCAACGTCTCCTCGGCAATCTCATTGCGCAAGCCACGGATGCCGGTGAGGTCTACGACATCTACAGCGTGGCAGGCATGCCGAAGCCCTCGCTCAGCGATCTCACCCCCGAGTTCGTCGAGCGCACTCAGCACGCCCGCAACCCGCAGCTCGCGATTGAAGCGCTGCGCACCCTGCTGACCGAAGAATCGGCCGCCGTCACCCGCAACAACATCATCCGCCAGCGCGCCTTCTCGGAGCGCATCACCGAGCTGATGAACAAGTACACAAACCAGCAACTCACCTCGGCTGAAGTGATCGCAGAACTAGTGGCGTTGGCTCGCGAGGTTGCTGTTGAAGGCAAGCGCGGGGAGACGTTCACACCGCCACTCTCCTCGGACGAACTCGCCTTCTACGATGCGGTCGCACAGAACGAATCAGCCGTTGAGGTGCAAGGCGACGGCAAGCTCGCGGAGATCGCTCGCGGCCTCGTCGAGGTGATGCGCCGCGACGTACGCACGGACTGGACGGTGCGCGATGACGTGCGCGCCAAGCTGCGCTCGTCCATCAAACGGCTGCTCGTGATCAACGGCTATCCGCCAGACAAGCAGCCCGCCGCCATCAAGCTCGTCATGGAGCAGATGGAGTCGATGGCGCCACGGTATGCGGTGGAGCGTGAGGCAGGCGCTCAGGCTGGTTAGTCGAAGAATGCAGCCCTGGGCAGCACCTGTGTTTCGCGGAGCCGCCGCTTGTCTGCTGCACTCAAACGCGCGATCTCAGCAGCAGCGTCCCAGTTCTCGCTGATGCTGGACACGAGTTGGTCGACGATTTCGCGGCCCTTGGCCGCACTCAGCCCGTAGACCTCAGACTCGCTGATGAGCGCCGCAAAGTTGGACACCTTGGCACCCCGGTCACCTCGCCCAAAAGCCATCGCCTGCTCGAAGGTATCGCCTGACCGGTGCCCCGGCGCAAGGTCGTAGGCCGGCGTCAGCTCCAGGTGCGCCCCGTCCCAGAAGGCCGCATGGTTCCGCGCGTGGTCATCATTGTTGCTGATGGCGATATTCATGGCGATGCGCCGGAACAGCTCCGGGCCTGGCTGAGTGGCGTCCTTCGCGTACAGGCGGAGCACATCCAGAATCTGCGGGTAAGTCACGTACCGGGCGTACATCTCGTCCGTCTGAGACATCGTCAAGCCGGAGACCACGTGGCGTCTCCCGCCCTTGCCATCGCGGTCGAATCGCTTGACCAGGAGGACCTCCTTGCCAAGGGAAGACACGACCTTGCTCTCGGGCACATTCATGCCTGCCCTACGCGCAAGCTCAAGCATCGCGCCTTCGGCATTCACCACCGAAAAGACGCGATCGTCTGACGAGGCAAACTTGGCGAGCCACTCGCTGCCATCGGCGTCAGTCAGCGTCGCCTTGGGCCGCGCGCCTCCGAGGCTCGTGCCATGCAAGAGTGCCGCGTCGAGACCCGCCGACAGCTCACGGCCCTCATCGACGATGGCCGCTGCCTGGTGTAGTTCGTCGAGGGTTGCGGAGTCCCCCCTGGGGGCATACGCCTCACGACCAGCTTGAAAGTCCAGCGCTCCAAAGCGATTCGAGCTCGAGCTCAGCATGTAGTCGATTTCGCTGAGCGAGTTTGGCGCGACGCCTCGCCTGCGTTCGATGACGCCGCGACCCCACCTATCCGGGCTCCCATCCCTGAGCACGCCAGCGATAGCCAGCCCGTCGCCAGGCTCCTGGACACCCGGTCGCAACGGAAGCTCGGGCGCGAACAGGCTGATCGCGTCGGGCCTGGATCGGTACCTCAGCGCGTAGATGAAGGTGACGACCGGTCCGGCCTGGTCAACCCTTCCTGCCAGGATGGGCTCAGTCTGGCCGGGTAGCCACGTCCAGACGTACAACTCATCAGAAGTCGTCATCGACGGGTCCGTTTCTTGGGCGCCGCACACTGCTTGGAAGCAGCGCCAGCATCTCCTCACCGCGCTGACGGCGAATGGCAATCTCGGCGCGATCTTCAATCCCGAAGAGGGGCACACCCACGAGGTCCGCGAGATCCATCATCGTGCCCACGGACGTGCCACGATGGCCGGACTCTGCGGCTAGCACCGTTTGCTCCGAGATGTTTCCGCGCGCAGCGAGGTCCTTAGCAGTCCATCCCCGCTCGAGCCGTCCGCGCCGGATGAGTTGACCCCAGACGTCGAGGGCGTCCTGGACGTGCGGCCGTAGCTCAACAGTGCGCTTCGCCATCATCCACCTCCTTAAAACAGGTCTAAACGCTCTCTAGGCATGTTTTATCGTAACCACGATGGGGCCGCGCCGCTAGTTATGGCCGCAACGGCTCAGCCCTACTGCCCGATGCCCCAGTTCTCCACCACGTAGTCCATGTCCTTGTCGCCGCGGCCGCTGAGGTTCACCAGCACGGTGCCGGTGCCCATCTCGCGGGCGGTGACCAGCGCATGCGCGACGGCGTGGGCGCTCTCGAGCGCGGGGATGATGCCCTCCTTGCGGCTCAGCGCGAAGAAGGCGTCGCGACACTCGTCGTCGCTCGCGGTGACGTAGCGGACCCGACCGGTGTCCTTGAGGTAGCTGTGCTCGGGGCCCACGCCCGGGTAGTCCAGCCCGCTCGCGCACGAGTACACGGGGGACGGGTTTCCTTCGCCGTCCTGAAGCAGGTAGCAGTTGAAGCCGTGGATCACGCCGGGGGTGCCGTAGGTCATCGTCGCGGCGTTGTCGCCCACGGCAGTGCCTCGGCCCAGCGGCTCGACGCCGATGAGTTCGACCGGGTCGTCCAGGAACGCGGAGAACATGCCGATCGCGTTTGAACCGCCGCCGATGCACGCCTCGACCACGTCGGGCAGGTTGCCGGTCATGTCGTGGAACTGCTCGCGGGCCTCGATGCCCACGACCTTCTGGAAGTCGCGGACCATCATCGGGAACGGGTGCGGCCCCACGACGGAGCCGATGCAGTAGATCGAGTTTTCGTAGTCCGCGAGGTACGCCTCGAACGCCGAGTCCACGGCCTCCTTGAGCGTGCGCAGCCCGTGGGTCACGGGGACGACGGTGGCACCCAGCAGCTGCATGCGGGTCACGTTAGGCGCCTGCTTGGCGATGTCGACCTCGCCCATATGGATCTCGCATTCGAGCCCAAAGTGTGCGGCCGCGGTCGCGAGCGCCACGCCGTGCTGGCCGGCGCCCGTCTCGGCGATGAGCTTCTTCTTGCCCATGTACTTGGCCAGCAGGCCCTCGCCCATGCAGTGGTTGAGCTTATGCGCGCCGGTGTGGTTGAGGTCCTCGCGCTTGAGGTAAATCTGCGCGCCGCCGTTCTCGAGCGAGAGCGTGCGTGCGTGGTAGACCGGCGTCGGCCGTCCCTGGAAGTGCGTCCGGATATAGCGCAGCTCGTTGATGAACGCGGCGTCGTTCTCGATCTCGTGATACGCCTTCGTGATCTCGGCGAACGGGCCCTCGAGCTGCGGAGGCAGGAACTGCCCGCCGTACGGTCCGAAGAAGCCGGCCTCGTCGGGGACCGTCTGCCGCCGGAAGCTTTCGCGCGTGCTCGTCTGCTCACTCATGCCACACCTCGTCGTGATCGTTCGGTTCGGACCGTGATCCCATATTAGGGGCGGGGGTCCGTGCCGGGACTCACACCCCACCCATTTCAGGCAGAGGTTTTCGCGCTCTTCCCACCGTCGGCACAGACGGCGCGTCCGCCTGGGTCCTCACTCGGGCGCACCGTCACCGGTGGCCGACCGGCGCGGAGGAAGTCAGAGAAGCTCGATGCGTCTCCAGGATGGGCGCGAGTCGGCTCTCGATGCTCTCGACGAGGCCGGCGACCTGTGCCGCCGGCACGGGACGGCCCAGGCCGAAGCCCTGGGCGGCGTAGCAGCTCATCTCGCGCAACCTCAGTAGCGTCAGGTCGTCCTCGACACCCTCCGCCACGACGTCGAGCCTCAGGTGGCGGGCTAGCTCGACCGTAGAGTGCACGATCGCGGCGCTCGCCTCGTCGTCAAGCATCCCGGTAACGAACGACCGGTCGATCTTCAGGCGGCCAACCGGCAGCCTCTGCAGGTACGCCAGGGAGCTATGCCCGGTGCCGTAGTCGTCGATCGAGAGCGTCACGCCCATCGCGGAGAGCGCGCCGAGGGCCTCCATCGACCGGCGGGGGTCGACCATCGCGGTGCTCTCGGTGATCTCGAGCTCAAGCGACCCTGCGTGCAGGCCGTGGCGGCGCAGGCCAGCCTCGACGCCGTCCACGAGTCCGGGGTCGAGCAGGTTGCGGACCGAGAGGTTGACGGCGACGGTGAGCTCGAGCCCGTCGCGTCGCCAGCGGGCGCACTGGGCGAGCGCGGCGTCGAGCACGTACTCGGTGAATGGACCGATGAGCCCCGTCTGTTCGGCCGCGGCGATGAAGGTGTCCGGGCCCAGCAGGCCGAGCTCAGGGTGCTGCCAGCGCGCCAGCGCCTCCACCCCGACCACGTGCCCCGAAGTGATCTCGACCTGGGGTTGGTAGTACAGGACGATCTCGCCGTGCTCCAGCGCCGCGCTCAGGCTCCCAATGAGCAAGGGAGCCAGCGTCTCGCCGGCCTCCATCTCGGCGCCGTAGTGCGCCGTGCGTCCCGGGCGCGACTTGGCGACCGAGAGGGCGACCTCCGCTCGGTGCAGCGCGAGCATCGCGTCGGGGCCGTCCCCCGGGAGCAGTAGCGTCCCGACGCTGACCTGCACTGCGACGTCGAGGCCAGCGACGGCCATCGGGAGCTCCAGTGCCATCTGGAGTCGCGCCGAGGCGTCGACTGCCGCACCGGCCGACCCGATCGCGGGTTCCAGGATCCCGAAGGTGTGGGTGCCGTGCCGGGTGATCCGTGCGTCGGGACCGGTCAGCTCGCCGAGCCGCTCGGCGACCGCGTACAGGATCGCGTCGCCCGTCCGCGGGCCGAGCGTGTCGTTGATCTCGGTGAACCGCTCCAGGTCGACCAGGAGGAGTCCCGCCTCGGGTCGGTGCGAGCCGAGCGTCTGCGTGAGCCGCTCGATGAAGCGACGCTGGTTCTCAAGCCCCGTTGCGTAGTCGGTCTCGGCCAACCTGGCGAGACGGGCGGCCTGGTCCTGCACCTCGCGCAACATCTGCAGCATCCGCGCCAACACGAGCAGCGCGAGCACAACCGACACGACGACAACCGCCCACGTATTCACCGGCACACCGGCGATGAGCTGGTAGGCAACGACGACCGGCCCGACCATCAGCGCGGCGGCGGGCCCGGCCAGGCGCCACGCGCTCACCGCGACGTCGCCCGCTGCGGCCCGCGCGGTCAGCCGGCGCATCACGGGGTGCAGCGCCAAGGTTCCGCCGATCACGTAGACCACCAACCACCCCGGGTCGAACTGCGTGGTGTGGGATTCGATGGCCGGGCCGAGCGTGGCGACGACCATGGCCCTGCTCACCACGAGCAGTCCCGCGATCCCGCCGGCGAGCAGGCGGCTGGACGGGTTCCATCCACCGGGCGTGACGGCGAGCCGCACCAGCATCCCGAAGATCATCACCTCGCCGATCGGGTAGCCCACGCTCACGAGCCGGGTCACCAACGATGCGTCGGTCGACCAGGTGGGTGCGATCACCCACACCCACGACAGCAGCCCGACGCCAACGGTGAGGAGAGCGCTGTCGAGCAGAGCGGCCGAGGCGCCACGAGGGCTGCAACTTCGGACGAAGACGAGCAGCGCCAGGGCGAGCGGCGGGTAGGAGCCCAGGTAGAAGACATCGGCCGCGGAGGGGAAGGGCACGGGACCGACCACGTTCGCGTACCAGACGTACACGACCTGCCCGAGAATGCTCGAGGCGATCGAGCCCGCCGCGAGGTACCACGCAAGCGGGGCGCGCGGCCGGTTGAGGCGGACGCCTGCGACCACCGCCGCGACGGTGGAGAAGCCCACCAGGCAGAACAAGGCATCACGAGTCAGTCCGGCGGGCAGCATCATGTCGACCGCGACGACCACGAGGCCGAGCGTCAGGTAGCGGCTCGAAGCTGTCGTGGGCATCCTCACGGCTACCTATCGGCCGCACGCGCTGCCCGATGAG
>Ga0209511_1002156_pt1 | contig 16446 bp, 12 predicted proteins | sample SSSSmetaG_FD_184141 | JGI IMG/M metagenome (GOLD analysis project Ga0209511, IMG submission 184141) | Glacier valley bacterial and archeal communities from Borup Fiord, Nunavut, Canada, to study Microbial Dark Matter (Phase II) - ​SSSS... | ecosystem: Environmental > Aquatic > Freshwater > Ice >...
GATTTGAAAGAATTTCGACAAGGAAGGTTGACTTGAAACCAATCTCCATTGGCTGACCATCGTATTCACATTTAATTGTTTCAACAGCTGATATCGCAAAATCGATATCCTGGGCCGAAACGATTAATTCGGTTGGGGTCAATTTCAAACGAACGAGGTTGCTTGCCTGATTGGCGAAAACCGAAACGCGTTTAAGCGTTGTGTAGAATTCAACACGGTCGACAACCATTTCATTCGGGTTATTCAATGGAATAACAGAATTATAAGCGGGATATTTTCCCTCAACCAGACGGCACACCATTTTAAATCCGCTCAATGTGAAAAATGCATTCTTCTCGTCAAATTCGAGTTTTACATCCGAATCTTCGCGTGGCAGAAGATTTTTAAGCAGTGAAGCAGGCTTTTTAGGAAGGATGAAAGATGCTACATCACTGTACTTTGCATCACTTCGTTTGTATCTGACCAGTTTGTGTGCATCTGAAGCAACGAAAGTAACTTCCTCAGGAGAAAGCTCAATAAAAATACCATTCATCACCGGACGTAATTCATCGTCGGCAGTTGCAAACAACGTCTTATTAATTCCAGTAAGTAAAAGGTCATGCGAAAGCGTGATCTCGTGATGTTTTTCTCCAATTTGCGGTAAAACCGGGAAATCCTCGCCGTTGTGCCCAACAATCGAAAACTTACCATTGGCCGAGAGAATCTCAACAGCCATCGTTTCAGGATCGATGTTAAACGTAAGGGGTTGCTCAGGAAACTCTTTCAGCGTATCGAGCATGATTTTTGCCTGAATGGCAATCAAACCCTCTTCCTCAGAATTTTCAAGCTCAATCTTTGTGATAAGCGTGGTTTCCAAGTCAGAAGCCGTAATCATCAAAGTTTTTCCTTCGAGCTTTAATAGAAAATTATCAAGAATGGGTAAGGTGTTCTTGCTGCTGATCACCCTGCTGATTGCATTCAAATGCTTCAGCAATTCGGTACTTGAAACGACAAATTTCATTGGGTTATACTCTTAAATTAGTTTATTTATATTTTTATTTCTCTCTTTTTATTGGCAAAAGTGATCGAAAATCTCATTTGCAGGAATTCACGAATTTACAAATATTCAATCACTAAACAATTTCAGATGGCAATTATTTTAAAATTACCCTAATTATGAAATTAATTATCTGCTATGCTTCGGGTATCCGATTAATTATCAGGATGCTGTCTTGCATACTTTCTGCGCCTTAAAAACCAAAACGTTAATCCTCCGGATAAGATTAAAACCACTGGAAGAACAACATTGAAAAGCTGCCAAAACAACTTTTGCTCCCTTAATTTCACTTTATCGAGCAAGCGCATTTGCATGGTGCGGGACCGCAATTCCATCAATCCGGAATCGTCGCAAAGATAGTGAACGGCATTGACTAAAAACTCCTTGTTTCCAAAAGTAATGTTCGAAACTTTATCATATCCAAGTGGCAAAGGAATATATTTTCCATCTTTGTAGCTTAATTTATTGGCAATGAGGCCTCCATCCGAAATAAAAATCATCTTCGCCGCTTTGACTTCCGAAATGATTGGTGTCCCTTGTGCGATTCCGAACTCCTGCACCATCCGATTTTTAAACACCGTTGTAAACGTTCCTTCCGTTAATATACCAGTGGGGATAAATTGTTTGCTAAACAGACTTCTTGCCGGAGGAGCATCGATCATTGCAAGATTGACGATCATGGGACTTTGGTTCGATCTGGCATAACGAGATGAAGTAAGGATAACTGTGCTTTTGCGCGATTCGGTCTCACCTACAAGCTCTATTGAACTCACAAATTCCGACAAAACCCGGTTAACGTTCTTCCCAATCGGATGATTTTGCGATGGAGTCAACAACGGTGAAAAATACCATGGCGCATTCGAATATTTTGGTGGTTGCCCTGCCAATGCAGTATTTACTTTAATTTGCTGACATTCAACATCCTGAATAAGATCGGAATTAATTCTCACACCGTAGTGAAAAAGCTGATCACTCAGGTTAAGTTCCCGTGGGAAAGCCATTGTTGACATTCCGTTTGACAAACTATCAAGACTGACACTCACAGGATCGATCAGCCACATAATCCGGCCACCATGCATCAGATATTGATCAATCGCAAATTTATCCTTTTCGGGAAAAGGTTTCATGGGATTTGCAACGATCAACAATTTAAAACTATCCGGAACAGCAAGGAGATTGGCAGGTGTAATCCGATGAATATTAAAACTTTCGGAAAGTGTAACCGAAATATCGTGTACCTGGACCTCCGCCAGTTCATCATGACCGGTCAGGAATGCAATATTCTCCCTTTTTTCCTGGAAAAGTAATTTCAATCCCCGGGCAAACTCGTATTCAAGCAATTCGACAGAGCGAATCAGATTTTCCTCATCACGAAGGAAAGGATCATTTTTTAATAAATTAATAGCCACTTCATTGCCGTTAGCTCGAAAAATGATGGTGGGAAATACTGTCTTATTCGTAACTCCCTGTTCGGAATTAATACGAAGATTTACCGGTGCAATACCTTTTGCAAGCAGACTTTCAAAATACTTGTTCTTATCACCACTCTGAATTGCAATATCATAAGGATCTGTTATGAGTATATTGAAGGGCTGATCGCAATAAATTTTTAAATCGCGTAACTTTTCAAGGGTTGCCGACTGTAATTTAATAAAACCAGGAGGAAGATCACCTGCCAATAAAATCTCCGCCTCAACCGGAGCATTCACTTTCTTCAACAACTGGCGTGTTTGAGATGATAAGGTGAATCTTTTTTCGGTGGTGAAATCGAGTCGAAAGAAATTGTTTTCAGAGATAAATGCAACTATCAATGCAAGAGCAACATATGCAAATAGGTGATTAGCCGATCGTTTCAATGGTCCTCGCTTCCATTCCAACACAATACGCGTGAGTAAAATAAAGAAGCCTGCCATCAATAGAAAATAGAGCAAATCGCGGCTATCGAGAACGCCCCTGCTAACCGATTCGTAATGAGCATCTATACCAAGCGAGGTAATTACAGATGAGATATTTGACGGAAAAGGCAGCCGGGCCAGAAATCCAAACCCTGAGAACCAAATGAAACACATAAAAACAGCCAGAATAAATGCAACTACTTGGTTGTCTGTAATTGAAGAGGTAAATAAACCGATGGTAAGATAAATGATTGCCAGGAAAAAGAGTCCGGTATAACTTCCCCAGGTTGCACCTGTATCAATGCATCCTACTGGGTTTCCTAAAAGGTAAACAGAAAGGAAATAGATCAGGGTTGGCAACAGCGTAAGCAAAACAACCACTAAAGCAGCCAGAAACTTTGAAAGGATTAATTGCAGTTCTGTGACAGGTCTTGCCAGAAGTAATTCCATGGTACCGCTTCGTTTTTCGTCGGCAAACATGCGCATGGTAACGGCAGGAATCAGAAATAAATAAATCCATGGGGCAATTTCGAAAAGACCTTCTAATGTCGCATAGCCCCCGTCAGGGATATTGTAATTCCCGGAAAAAACCCATAAAAACAATCCAGTCAGTAACAAAAAAACAACCGAAACCATGGTTCCTGTTATTGAACCAAAGAATTGGGTGATCTCCTTTTTGAATAAACTGATCATACCAACACCTATTTTTTATTCAACAATTCAATCATCAGACTCGCAGCACGTTCTGCACATCCAGGTCCGCCAAGGTCGGCTAACACTTCGGCGTAGCCAGCCAACATTGTCTCGCGATAAGTCTTGTCGGTGAGTATCTTATTTAATTCATTGCTAACCGTATCGGGAGTGCAATACTGTTGAAAAAGCTCTATTACAATTTCCCTGCCAGCGATAAGATTTACAAGCGAGATATAAGGGATTTTAACAAGCTGATCCTTTACCCAGGTACCAAGTCTGCCAGCCTCGATTCTGTAACAAACGACCTGTGGAATATTTAGATAGGCTGTTTCAAGAGTTGCGGTTCCGGAAGCAACCAACGCTGCGGTAGATTGTTGCAACAGTTCGTAGGTCTGTCCGAACACTACAGGAATCGCTGTTTCTCCTAAAACTTCGTCATACAAAAGTTGGGATTGTGAAGGCGCGCCAGCAATAACAAACTGATAATCAGCAAATCGTTTGGATACAGTTGCCAGAACCGGCAAAATTCGTTTAATTTCCTGACGCCGGCTTCCTGCCAGTAAAGCGATCACAGGTTTATCCTGCAGCTTATTTTTCAGAATAAAATCAGCAAAAGTTTCCTGCTGATTTGGCCGGTGAGCTAATTCATCGATCGTCGGATTACCTACAAACCGAACCTGATAATCGTATTTGGCGTAAAATGCTGATTCGAATGGAAAAATAGTAAACATCTCATCCACAAACTTTTTCACTTTATGAACGCGCTTGGTTTTCCATGCCCATATTTTGGGTGAGATATAATAGTATACTTTAATATCATGTGCCTTTGCAAATTCAGCCATCCGAAGATTAAATCCGGGATAATCGACCAAAATCAAAACATCAGGATTAAACTCCAATAGCTTTTGCTCCGCCAATGTAAAGTTCCTTTTGATTTTGTGAAGATTGAAAATGACAGGAAAGAGTCCCATAAACGCCATCTCGCGGTAATGCTTCAACAAGGTACCCCCTTCATGAGCCATCAGATCCCCACCAAAAAACATGAAACTGGCGTTGCTATCCCCGTTTTTAAGTTCGCGCATCAAATGAGAAGCGTGAAGATCGCCAGAAGCTTCGCCGGCTATTATAAAATACTTCATTTATATGAATTTCATTATGAAAATAACGATTCCAAGAATGATTGTTGCGGCCAAAACGCCCCGCCCCGAACTGTAGCGATTGCTGTTGATGAAAAGCATGAATGGACCAAGATTTGGTAATACCGTAAGACTTAATACATTTACCAGTTTTTTCGATTCAACCAGAATCCGTATGTATTCAGAAAAGCTGTATTGTTCAAATCTGAAAATATAGTAAATCAAGAAGAAAACTGCCGGGCTAATAAATCCTACCAGCAATCCATAAATTATCTTGTTAAAAAACAATGTTTTATCATCGTAGTTCATCAAAATTTCCATTTTTGCATGTGAGGAAATGCCGTATAGGCTGTAAGATCGGTATTTACAGGAACGACGGATACAAAACCATTGAGCAATGCGAAATCATCGGTATCACGCGCTTCCGCTTCTGCATTGTTGAAATATCCTTTGAGCCAATAATATTCTCGTCCATGAGGATCAGTCCTTCTTTCAAATTCCTCCACCCATTTTCCCCTTGTTTGACGGCAAAAATTAATTCCTTTAACTTCTCCTTTGGGAATATTCACATTTAAACAAATACCTTCGGGAAGTCCACGTTCTGCAACTGCCTGAAAAACACGGGCAACAACAATTTTAGATTTCGAAAAATCGGCTTCCGGACTGTAATCGTTCAACGAAAATCCAATTGACGGAATTCCATGAATACATCCTTCAAGCGCAGCACCCATTGTTCCTGAGTATAAAATTGAAACAGATGTATTTGCCCCGTGATTAATGCCTGAAATCACAAAGTCGGGTAATTTCTCCAATAACTGATTACATGCCAACTTAATACAATCGGCCGGTGTTCCTGTGCATGAATAGATTAAAAGCCCTTCATCTTCCTGAATACGTGTAACCCTTAGAGGATGATCAACTGTTATTGCGTGACCCATTCCGGAACGCGGACTATCTGGTGCAACAACAACTATATTTCCAAAAAGACGAATCACTTCGATCAGTTCATTCAAACCTTTCGCGTAAACCCCATCGTCGTTAGTAATCAATATTAAAGGTCTCTCGTCCATTGCTTTTTTTACAGATTAACAGATTTGTCAAAGATAATGGATTCAGCAGGAAGTAAAGTTATATTATTTAAAAAATCAGGTTTTGAGATGTTTGGACCAAACGACATCTGGAAAAATTAACAGAAAGAATCTAAACCCTGAATGTTTGCACTACCTGGTTTGCTTATTGCATTGTCTCTTGAATTAAAAAATACAGGGACGTTTTGAAGGGAGAATAGAAGAGAAATTAAAGGAAATATGACGTGAAAAAAATGTTATACTTTTATTATTCAACATTTTGAATGATTACTAAACGGATGCAACTCGCCAATAAAAAGCTTATGGACGTCAATCGTAACCGGCAAGCAGTTTAAATATTCAGATATTTATTTATAATCACATTTGCGAAGACGTTCATGATCTTACTAAAAAAATTTACCTTTGTCTTAAAATCTGACTGCTTTGAAAAGAAAAATTATTCTTCTCGGTACAACCTGGCCCTTCCGAAGCGGAGGTATAGCTACATTCAATGAACGACTTACACGAGCGCTTATTGATAGTGGCGACGAAGTTATTAATTACACGTTTTCACTTCAGTATCCCTCGTTTCTTTTTCCTGGTAAGACCCAACTTTCGGATCAACCTGCTCCTGAAGGTTTGGATATCAGGATAAAAGTAAATTCCATTAATCCATTCAATTGGCTGGCAGTCGGTCGCGAGATAAAAAAGCTTAAACCCGATTTGCTTCTTGTCAGATATTGGACACCATTTATGGCACCTTGTCTGGGAACGATCTCAAAAATTGTTCATGGAAATGGCCATACAAAAGTGATTGCGATCGTCGATAATGTAATCCCTCATGAAACGCACTTCATAGACAATGCACTAACCCGCTACTTTACGAATAGTTGCAATGGATTCATCACTATGTCGAGGGCCGTTTTGAACGATCTTAAGAAATTCATGCCGAAGGCTCCCATGGTTTATACGCCTCATCCACTTTATGATATATTTGGAAGTATTGTTCCCCGCGAACAAGCGATTAAACAATTAAACTTAGACCCTGATTTCCGGTATCTTTTATTTTTTGGGTTTATCCGCGATTACAAAGGACTCGACTGGTTGCTGGAAGCATTTGGCAATGAAAAACTTCGGCGATTTCCGGTTAAACTGATCATTGCAGGGGAGTTTTATACTTCCTCGGAGAAATATTTGCAGATCATTCGTGAGAAAAACCTAACCGACCATGTTATCTTAAGAACAGATTTTATAGCAGATCAAGATGTTGCAAATTATTTTGGAGCAGCTGATATGATTGTGCAGCCCTATAAGTCGGCGACACAAAGTGGTGTAACACAAATTGCCTTCCATTATAATAAACCAATGCTTGTTACCGATGTAGGAGGACTTGGCGAAATAATCCCGCACGGGAAAGTTGGATATGTTGTCAATCCTGGACCAGAAGCGATAACCGAAGCAATTTTCGATTTTTACAGCAACGATCGTAACGATTTCTTTACCGGAAATGTCATTTCCGAAAAGGAAAAGTTTTCGTGGGGAACCATGGTCGAGACCATCGAAATAGTGTACGACAACATCAACAAAATGTAGTTTAAAATCGTTTAAATTAAAAAGTTATTTTTACACTTTATAAAAGTAAAATGAGGTAAAAACTACAGGATGGATCTGCAGACCGAAATAGAAAAAAGAGAAATTGAAGATTTGTTTGAAGACCTGCTAAAGTCGTTCACCAGACCGCTTACGCCCCAAAACGAACAACTTATCCGAAAAGCATTTCAATTTGCCAATTCTGCTCATATGGGGGTCAGACGCAAGTCAGGCGAACCCTATATTATTCATCCTATTGCTGTTGCAAAGATTGTCGTGAGCGAAATAGGTCTCGGAACAAAATCTGTTCTTGCAGCAATTCTGCACGACGTTGTGGAAGACACAGAGTACACGCTCGAAGACATCGAAAACATGTTTGGAGAGAAGGTCGCTTCGCTTGTTGATGGACTCACCAAACTTTCGGGTACATTCGACTCAAAACAGGCCACAAATTTCAGGAAAATGCTCCTTACTTTGTCCGACGATGTAAGGGTGATCCTGATAAAGCTTGCTGACCGGCTGCACAATATGCGAACGCTCGATTCAATGCCCCATCAGAAACAACTAAAGATAACCTCAGAAACACTCTACATATTTGCCCCGCTCGCCCATCGCCTTGGTCTTTATGCCATAAAGACTGAACTCGAAGACCTTGCTCTAAAATATAAAAATCCAGAAATCTTCCAGCAAATTGAACTGAAACTCCGCAGTGAACAGGAGCGAATGAATTACCTTGTTTTCGATTTTGCGAAACCAATTCAGGAAAAGCTCTATGCCGAAAATTTCGATTTCACGATTAGCGGCCGTCCCAAATCGATCTACTCGATCTGGAATAAAATGCAAACCAAGAATGTTACGTTTGATGAAATCTACGATTTGCTGGCAGTCAGGATTGTTTTTAAACCGAAGGAAGGAATTTCGGAAAAAAGGCAATGCTTTGATATTCTGTCGCTGATCACCGATGTTTATACGCCTAAGCCTGACCGGATTCGCGACTGGATCACAATTCCGAAAGCTAACGGTTATGAAGCATTACATGTCACGGTAATGGGACCAGAAGGCCAATGGGTTGAAGTTCAAATCCGTTCCGAAAGGATGGATGAAATTGCCGAACGCGGATTTGCCGCGCACTACCGGTACAAAGAGGAAGGTGCATCGGAGAGTGAACTCGACAAATGGCTTCTGAAGATCCGTGAATTGCTTGGAAATCCCGAATCAGATGCACTTGACTTCCTCGATGAATTCAAATTGAATCTCTATTCTGCAGAGATCGTAATCTTTACACCCAAAGGGGAGATGAAGATGCTTCCAAAGGGTGCGACCGTACTTGATTGTGCATACGACATACATTCCGAACTTGGAAACCATTGTATTGGGGCAAAAGTGAACCATATTCTGGTACCAATGAGTCATGTTCTGAAAAGCGGTGACCAGGTCGAAATCCTTACATCGGATAAACAATCACCCAAACCTTCATGGATTGAAAGTGCCATCACAGCAAGAGCTAAATCGAAAATCAGAGATTCCTTCAAGCAAGAGCAGAAAAAGCACATCGAAGACGGCAGAAATCAGTTGAACCATCAACTCGAAAATTTAAATGTGAAGCCCTCTTCCAACACGCTCAAGAAACTGATTAATCACTACGGGCTTCATACAAAGGAACAACTTTACGCAGAAATCGGAATGGGTCTCGTGAGCCTCGATAACCTCGAAACAACACTTCTGGAGAAATCGGTCAATAAGTTTATCAAATTCTGGAAACTCTCTTTCTCGTTTGGTGGTGATAAAAAGACAGCCAATCAGATTATTGACAAAAAGAAGCCCTATTTGCTCGACGAAGATCAGAAAAAAGCCAACTATCTTCTTGCACCTTGTTGCAATCCGATCCCAGGCGATGACGTTGTGGGATTTGTATCGGATGATGGAAGAATCATGATTCACAATAAATCGTGTCCTGAGGCAGTGAAGCTGATGTCAAGTCAAGGTGATGATATTATTGAAGCAACCTGGACAAAATCAAAAATGCTTTTTTATCTTACTCATCTTTATATCAGAGGTTTCGATCAGCAGGGAATTGCCAACAAAATCACCAATGTGATTTCAAACGAATATGGAATCAACATGCGATCAATCAATCTTGATGCGCACGATGGAATTTTCGAAGGAAATTTTTATCTTTATATTCAGAATACAGAGTTGCTTGAAACACTTATCACGAAACTTTTAAATATTAAAGGAGTCGATACGGTAAACCGAAAGGATATTTAAACTTTCACCTGTAAATTTTCTGTTTTAAACGTTTGATTCTTAAAAATATTTCTAATTTTACCCTCTATTTAAACTTAGATTAAGTATGAATAGTATGCTTGATAATAGAGAAACAGTAAAATCACTTTTCACAGAATATCTTGAAAGGAAAGGACACAGGAAGACTCCGGAACGGTTCGCTATTCTTGACGAGATTTATTCGAGGGAGGGGCATTTCGACATCGAGACGTTATATATTTCGATGAAAAACAAAAACTACCGGGTAAGCAGAGCAACACTTTACAATACAATTGAATTGCTTCTCGACTGTAAATTAGTTGTGAAGCACCAGTTTGGTAAGAATATTGCTCAGTTCGAGAAAACCCTTGCCTCCAAGCAACACGATCATCTCATCGACATCAGAAACGGAAAAGTAACAGAGTTTCAGGATCCGCGAATTCTGGAGATCATTCAGGATGCTTGTGCCAAAAATAATTTCAAACTCTCTCATCATTCCCTTTATCTTTATGGAGAGATGGAGGATCCAAAATAGTCGGTATTGCCATTGGAATTCAACCAATATGAATTTAGGCGATTACAGTAATTGTTATCGGCGGATTTGTAACATCAGATGCCACAATTACCTTCAAAGCATTAATAATCAACCTTCCGAACGGGAGGTTTTTTTTATCCCTTTATCAAAAAATAATCTCTACCTTTGGTCAAATTTTGTAAGTAAAGATATTAAAATGAAAGTAGACGTATTGCTTGGTCTTCAATGGGGAGACGAAGGAAAAGGAAAAGTGGTGGATGTTTTAACTCCGCGTTATGATGTTATTACCCGCTTCCAGGGAGGACCAAATGCTGGTCACACCTTGGAATTTAACAACATAAAACATGTATTGCACACTATTCCTTCCGGAATCTTCAGAGCCGATAAGATCAACATTATCGGGAACGGCGTTGTAATCGACCCGTGCATCTTTAAGAAAGAGATTGATTCATTGCTCAAATTAGGTTTCGACCTGAAGAAGACGCTTTTAATTTCGAAAAAAGCCCACCTGATCCTTCCGACTCACCGTTTATTGGATGCGGCATCCGAAGCAGCTAAAGGTGTTGACAAGATTGGTTCTACATTAAAAGGAATTGGACCGGCTTACCGCGATAAGGTCGGACGCGACGGACTTCGTGTTGGTGATATTCTGAATAATTTCGAAGAAAAATACAAGGCCCGTGTCAAACTACATACCGATCAGTTAACCAAATACTATCATTTCGATTATGAAGAAGCGCTTAGCGATTATGAAAAAGCGTGGTTTGAAGGAATCGAAACAATTAAACAATTTCAATTAATCGACAGCGAAACCGTTATCAACAAGTTGATTGATTCAGGAAAATCAGTAATTGCAGAGGGTGCTCAGGGAACAATGCTCGATATCGATTTCGGCTCCTACCCTTTCGTAACCTCCTCAAATACAATCACGGCTGGTGCATGTACCGGTTTAGGGGTTGCTCCGAACAAAATCGGAAAGGTTTACGGCATTTTCAAAGCTTATTGCACACGTGTCGGAAGCGGACCGTTTCCTACTGAGCTGAACGATGCAACCGGACAAAAGTTAAGAGATATCGGACATGAATTTGGGTCAACAACCGGACGTCCACGCCGTTGCGGATGGCTCGATCTCGTTGCCCTTAAATATGCGATCATGATCGACGGTGTTACTGAACTGATCATGATGAAAGCTGACGTACTCGATGATTTTGATTCAATTAAAGTGTGTACAAAATATAAAATCAATGGTGAACTGACCGAAGATTTTCCACACGAATTGGACGGAAACGAAGAACCCATCTACGAATCACTTCCCGGATGGAATAAAGCCCTTACCGGAGTTACAAGTGAAAACAATTTTCCTGTGGAGCTGAGTAACTACATCAAATATATTGAAACTAAGCTTCATGTACCAATCAGCATTGTTTCAGTGGGTCCAAACAGATCGCAAACAATTGAACGAAGTCTATGAAAGACAGGGAGACTTAGAGATGGGGAGAAAAGGAGAAAAACCTCAAATGCATTAATTTACTTCTCATTCGTTCCATTAACATACTGACAAGAAATTCAAGTCTTGCATAACAACAAAAGATCCCGGGACTTCACCGGGATTTTTTATTTGGTGGCATTTGGTTACATTTGGATAAATTAAGCGCTATGATGATCAATTCAACTTCCGAAACATTGGGTCTTTACACCGATTTCTATGAGTTATCGATGGCACAGTGTTACTTTTTAGCCGGAAAGAAGGACGAAAAAACAGTCTTCGATTACTTTTACAGGACGAACCCCTACGAAGGAGGATTTCTGGTTTTTGCAGGACTTGCAGACTTACTCAATTCGTTATCAGCCTTTCGTTATTCAAAGGAAAACATAGAATACCTTGCGAAACAAGGGCTTCGACCCGAATTCCTTGAGTATCTGAAAGATTTTAGCTTTACAGGAACCATCTATTCTGTCAGAGAAGGGGAGATTGTTTTTCCGGGAGAACCATTGCTTCGCGTTGAAGGGAATATCATTGAGGCACAGCTGATCGAGACGTTGCTTCTGAACATGCTTAATTTCCAATCGCTGATTGCGACCAAATCTTTCAGGATAAAACTGGTTTGCGGAGAGAAAGAGTATGCCGATTTTGGTCTCCGACGTGCACATGGAACTGGTGGCATCATGGCAAGCCGTGCAGCAATTATTGGTGGTGCCTCTTCAACTTCGAATGTCCATGCGGGATTTATATACGATATCCCTGTATCCGGTACAATGGCGCACAGCTGGATCCAAAGCTTTGATGATGAACTGACAGCCTTTCGCGAATATGCGCGGTTTAATCCGGAACGGACCGTTCTTTTGGTCGATACTTACGATACTTTGCGCAGCGGTGTTCCGAATACAATTGTGGTGGCCAAAGAGATAGAAGCCGAAGGTAAAAAAATGATTGGTATCAGGCTCGACAGCGGCGATTTGGCTTACCTGAGCAAAAAAGCACGTAAAATGCTGAATAATGCAGGGTTAGAATATGTCAAAATATTCGCATCCAACCAGCTGAACGAATATGTGGTAAACAGTTTGAATGAACAGCACGCCCCGCTGGATGGATATGGAATCGGAACAGAACTTGTGACCGGTAAACCCGATGCGGCACTCGATGGCGTATATAAACTCGCGCTTTGCAATAATACACCCCGCATGAAAATCTCGGAGAATGTCGAAAAGATGACTTACCCCGGGCGTAAATCACTTTATCGTTATTACGACAGCGAAGGGAACTTCTTCCGTGATGGCATCCTTCTCGAAAACGAAGATCCTGATGATTGCGATTGTATTTATAACCCAATTCTTCCGGATAAATGCACAACTGTAAGTGGTCTGACAAGAGAAAACCTGCATACAAAGGTTTACGAGCATCAATCCATCACCAACGAACTTCCTTCACCTCAACAGTGTCACGAATATTTAATGGCACGCTCAGCTATGTTACCTGCAGAACACAAGCGGTTTATCATGCCACATATCTATAAAGTGGGAAGTTCGAAAGCGCTGCTTGATTTAAGAGAACAGCTAAGGAAAAAAATCGGCAATCAATCAATTTGATAATTGCGCTACAAGATTGATCTTTACTAATACTATTACTTTCCAGCTTGCGGCACCTTGTAAAGCTTCTCCAAATTATATCCCCGTTTGCGGGCTTTATCGCACAGCATGTTGTAAATGACAGGATCCATTTGAGGAGTACGACACAGAATCCAGAAGTATTTATCGGACGAACTTCCGATCATCACATACTGGTAATTCGGGTCTAATTCGAGCACAAAGTAATCGGCATAAAAGATCCAGAAGAAGGAGACCTTTAACTTTCCGGGCTCCAGTTTATTGGGGATTTTGGCCTTCCCCACCGCTTTCGAAAGTTCGCCATCCAACGTATTTTTAAATCCTTCATTCAGGACTTCAATCATCCCATCCTCCTTCAACCGATAGGTTGCGGTTACACCCACAAGACCCTTTTCGAACGAATGGGGGAATCGCGCAATCTCGTACCACTTGCCAAGGTAACGGTTCAGGTCGAGTTCTTTCACGGTCGTTTTGTCAATCATCTGGCTTTGGGTATTTGTACAGTTACAAAAAAGCAGAACGCTCAATATCGGGAGAAGACGGAATATTCGCATGACATAAATTGTTTTAGGCACTTCAAAACTAACCAATAAATTCAGAAATAAATTATATTTGTCCGTCCAAATACCTTTACACCTATTACCTTATGAAGAATCAAACAATCATTAAAATCCTCAATCTTCAAAAAAACTACGGTCAGAAGCAAGTGCTTCAGGGAATCAATCTTGAGATCACTTCAGGGCAAATCATTGGTTATATCGGGCCGAATGGCGCAGGTAAATCGACGACAGTAAAGATCCTATGTGGTTTAATCAGTGAATTTAAGGGAGAAGTGACCATCTTCGGAAAAGATCTTCGCACACAAACCCTTGATATTAAAAGGCAAATCGGTTATATTCCGGAGAATGCAGTGCTTTATGAATCCCTGACGCCAATGGAATTTATGGAGTTCGTAGGTGAAATGCGTGGACTGGAGACCGAACAAACACGCGATAAGGCTGAAAAGCTCATGAATATCTTCGAAATGAGACCGCATCTGAATCAACGGATTGCCACCTTTTCGAAAGGGATGCGCCAGAAAGTTTTGATTTGCTCCGCCTTACTCCACAATCCCGATCTTATCTTTATGGATGAACCGCTTTCAGGTCTCGATGCCAATTCGGTGATCATGGTCAAAGAGATGCTGATTCACCTCGCGCATGACGGGAAAACTATTTTCTACAGTTCGCACCTGATGGATGTGGTCGAAAAGATATCGGATCGCATTATCCTGATTGATCAGGGGAAAGTGATTGCAGATGGCTCGTTTGACGATTTGAATAAACTTTCGCATGACGAAAACCTTGAAAAGATGTTCACCCGTCTCACCGGAAATACCGATCATGGCGAAAAAGCGGAGGCATTTATCAACGCATTCGAAAAGTAAAGACGATGATACGTATTATACTCTCACTTTTTGTCCCCTTTCGCTGGTTTATTGAGAAAATGGATGCCGATTACAATCAGTTTATCCGAATTTTAAAACTCAAGCTTACACTCGATGACCGGCGGGCCAATAAATACTCCAAAAAATCAGAAAACGGAAATGAAAGAACGCTGATCAAACAATCGTTTTTCCAAATCTTTATGGGTGCATTCTTTGGTATATTTCTGGTAATGATTAATACACCCTTCACCTTTTTCTACCTCTCCCATACTTTCCTGATGGCAATGATGGCCATGATGATCATCTCGGAGTTCTCCACCATTTTGTTCGACACTTCCGAAAACGTGATTATCCAGCCATTGCCCATTAAAGGGAATACCGTGAGCCTGGCTCGCAATGCCCACGTATTCATCTATCTCGCAATGATGGCATTTTGTCTTTCGGTGGTAACGATCGTCATTGCAATCTATAAGTTTGGGAATCTCGCGGGTTTGATTTATATTTTTACCATTTTTCTGAATGTGCTCTTCACTTTGTTTTTCACCAACATCCTCTATCTCGGAATTATGCGCGTAGTCAGCGGGGAGCGGCTTAAAAACCTACTGATGTATTTCCAGATTGTGATTGCCATCTTCTTTATGGCAGCATATCAGATTGGGCTCCGGATGGTTGACAAAACTGCTATTCAGGATATGGTCATGCCAGTTTACTGGTTTACCTACCTGTTACCACCAGCATTCTTTTCAGGGATGATTGAAGCAATTACAACATTGAATTTTGATAAATCGCATCTCCTTTTTATTGCTGAAGCATTGGTTGTACCACCTGTTGCGATCTATTTTACAGGCAAATACCTTACGCCTGTCTTTAACCGAAAATTGATGGATCTGGAACAGGGCGACCGCGTTTCGAAGATCAAAACAGAATCGGGTCATAAAAGTATCTGGTACCGCTTAATGTCTTCGCTGTTTGTTCATTCGAATGAGGAAAGGGCAGCTTTTAAAATGATGTGGAAAATGACTGGCCGCGAACGTCAATTTAAACAAACAATGCTCCCGTCGTTTGGATATATCCTCATCATGATAATCGCTCCAAACATCGGCAGACATGGCAATTTCGGCGATTTCACATCAGGTTACAACTATCTTCTTGTTTTATATGCATTTGTAATGATTTCGTTCGCGCTCTGCACTTCTTTATTGATCGGAAATAATCAAACCTCAACATGGGTATTTAAATCAATGCCGTTAAAGTCGCCTGCAAGTTTCTTTAAAAGTGCGATTAACGCAGCATTTGCAAGGTATTTTATTCCGTTTTATCTTTTGATGGGTACCGGAGTATGTGTTTTGTGGGGAATCAAGGTTCTGCCCGATGTAATCATCGCATTTTTGGCAATTTACCTGATTACATTGCTGTTGTATTATTATCAGCAACCTGGTTTTCCGTTTTCGCTTGAGAAAACAGCTGTGCAGGGCGGTGCCAATGCAATAAAAGTGTTTGGACTGATGGCCTTAGCCGCATTAGTCGGGTTCCTGCATTTCGCCTTGCTGAAATGGGTTGACTATGCCAGCCTGATGTTGATTCCGGTTTATGGTGCAGCCATTTATTACGTGAACCGGATCATGGTTTACAGGAAGATTACCTGGATGGAAGTGGATCGGGTGAATAGTTATTCCTAAACTGTGAAGATCACACAAA
>Ga0209511_1002162_pt1 | contig 16440 bp, 15 predicted proteins | sample SSSSmetaG_FD_184141 | JGI IMG/M metagenome (GOLD analysis project Ga0209511, IMG submission 184141) | Glacier valley bacterial and archeal communities from Borup Fiord, Nunavut, Canada, to study Microbial Dark Matter (Phase II) - ​SSSS... | ecosystem: Environmental > Aquatic > Freshwater > Ice >...
GTATCAGCGCCTGCTCTCCGAGTGCGACCTGCGGCAGGAAGACCTGGGCGAGCGGGTGGGCAAAAACCGCTCGACCGTGACCAACTACCTGCGCCTGCTCAAGCTGCCGCCCGCCATTCAGATTGGCCTGCGCGATGCCGTCATCGGCATGGGCCACGCGCGAGCGCTGGTCAGCATCGACACGCCCGAGCGGCAGGTGGAGCTGTTTCAGCGCATCGTGGCCGAGGATTTATCGGTGCGCCGGGTCGAGGAAATCGTGCGCGGCGGCTTCGGCCGGCCCGCCTCGGCCGGCCCCAGCAGCAACGGCCGGCCCCAGCCCACGCCGGTGGTGCCGGTGGCCGAGCTGCGCCGCGCCGAGCGCCAGCTCACCGACCATTTTGGCTCCAGGGTGCAGCTGCGGCCCACCCCGCAGGGCCGGGGCGAGATTAAAATCTCGTTCGACTCGGTGGAGGACATGCAACGCATCCTGCACATTCTGCAACCTGCTTGAAATGCGCCGCCTGTCGCGCTCCGCATCGCGCCTCGCAACACGGCAGGCCAGCCGGCGTTAGTGGCTTGCTTATGAGAGATTTTCTGTTCGGCTCACCGCGGCCGCTGGAGTTTCGGGGCTTGCGTTGGGGCCGGGCTGGCTGGCTGCCGCTGCTAACGTGGCTGACGGCCGGGCTGCTGCTGGCCGCTCCGGCGCGCGCCCAAATCCCAACCAATCCGCAGGACCCGAATTTCAACCCGGCCGCGCCCCCGCGCCCCGCGCGCGCCGACACGGCCACCGTGCGCAAGGTCGGTAAGAAAGAGCGGCGCGCACTGGCCGCCGCCGATTCGGCCCGGCGCACCGAGCGGCTGTTCGGCTTGCGCGTAACGCGGCCTCAGAAAGCGGGTTTTCTGGCCCTGATTCCCAGCGGCGGGCAGATTTATAACAGGAGATACTGGAAGCTGCCCATCGTGTACGGCATGGTGGGCGGGTTGGGGTATTGGGTGTTTTTTCAGCAGCGGCAGTATAAGAATTTCAAGCGGGCCAGCGATGCCATCAACGTCAGCGCCCAGAAACTGGCGGATGTAAAAGACTTCGATGAGGGCTATAAAGACTTGGCAACGCGGTCTAAACCCTTCATTGATAATGGCCTGCGCTTCAGTCGCACCCAACGCGACTTATCCATCCTGGTGAGCGCGCTCGGCTACGGCTTGCAGGTGCTCGACGCCGTGGTGGACGCGCACCTGCGTGACTTCGAGGTGAGCGACGACCTGACCTTGCAGCTGCGGCCCACGCTGCTGCCCGTGCCCGGCGAGGCGATGCCGGCCACGGGGTTGGCGCTGACGCTGCGGATACGGTGAGGTTTCTTGTTTCTTGTTTAAGGCGTTGCCAAGTCACAGATTACAAAGCAGTTCCCGAAATTATTAATTAGTCAAAACAATTTGTTTAAACCCGCTTAACAAGAAACAAGAAACCCCCATGCGGCTCCTTCTTATTGGCTACGGCAAAATGGGCCAGACGCTGGCCGCGCTCGCCCCGGCCCACGGCCACTCGGTGGTGGGCATCGTGGACCAGCGGGCCGGCGCGGCGCGCGTCGAAGACTTCAGCCCCGCGCGCGCCGACGTAGCCATCGAGTTCACGCATCCCGACGCGGCGTTTGGCAACGTGGCGGCCTGCCTGCGCCAGGGCCTGCCGGTGGTGTGCGGCTCGACGGGCTGGCTGCCCCGCTTCGAGGAGGCGCGGGCGCTGGTCGCGGCCACGAACGGGGCCTTGTTCTACGCCTCCAATTTCAGTGTGGGCGTGAACCTGTTTTTTCACTTCAACGAGTACATCGCGGCCAAAATGAGCCAGCTCGGCGGCGGGGCCTACGACGTGGAGGTGCGCGAGATTCACCACGTGCACAAAGTGGACGCGCCCAGCGGCACCGCCCTGACGACCGCCGAAGGCATCCTGGCCAACTTCCCGGCCAAGACGAGCTGGCGCGACGGTCCCGCCCAGACCCCGCAGGAGCTGGCCGTGCTCAGCGAACGCCGGGGCGAAGTGGTGGGCACCCACGAGGTGCGCTACCGCTCGGCCCACGACACGCTCGAGCTGCGCCACGAAGCCCACTCGCGCCAGGGTTTCGCCGACGGGGCGCTGCGGGCCGCCGCCTGGCTGCCCGGCCGCCAGGGCGTATTCGGCATGAAAGAGCTGCTGGGCTTGTAAAACGGAGGGGCACTCCGTTTCTCGCCGCGCGGCGGCGAAGCCCCGAGCGGTGGGCACGGCCCCTGAGCACGGCCACCGGGCGCGGCCATACCGCCGCCGATGCGCCTGGGCCACGTTTTTAAGCGCTGCTTCCGAACGATAAACGGGAGTTTCGCTTCGTTGCCGCGGGGGCAGTCCGCGCGTAGCTTGCCGCTGGCGCGGCAAAACGGAGTGCCCCTCCGTTTTACAACCCGTTACTTTGCCTTTTCAACTCCTGAGTTATGCTGCTTCGCAAACCCGACCCCGCCGCCCGGCCCCAATCGCCGCGGCCGCCCAAGAGCAAAACCCGCGAGTGGGCCGACTCGCTGCTCTTTGCCGTGGTGGCGGCCACGCTCATCCGCTGGGCCACGTTCGAGGCGTACGTGATTCCGTCTGAGAGCATGGAACACACACTGCTCGTTGGCGACTACCTCTTCGTGAGCAAGCTGCACTACGGCCCGATTACGCCCCAAACGCCGCTCCAGATTCCGCTCACGCACCAGACGGCCCCGATTTTTAATTTCAAGAGCTACTCGGAGCTGATTCAGTTGCCGACGTTCCGGTTTCCGGGTTTCAGCTCCATCAAGCGCAACGACGTGGTGGTGTTTCATGTGCCGCACGAAACCAAGTTTCCGGCCGACCTGCGCACTAACTTTATCAAGCGCTGCGTGGCCGTGGCCGGCGACACGCTCCAGATTCGCGGCGGCCGGGTTTATTTGAACGGGCAGCCGGGCGTTATCGGCGGGCAGCCCGAAACGACGTATTTTATGGAAGTGGCCAACCCCAACGACGAGGTGCGCCAGGCCCTGCACGACCTTGGCGTGGTGGAATACAACCTGCCCGGCACCAACAACCCCTCGGCCGACGGCGCGCCCTCCGTGACGGCGGTGCCCGACTCGACCAACCCCAACGGCTGCCTCGGCTACACGGTTAGCTGCACGGAGGCCGTGGCGGCCACCCTGCGCAAACAACCCTACTGCCGGAGCCTGACGGTGGCCAAAACCGAGTCGGCGCTTTTTCCCGACGTGGCCGACTTTCGGGTGTCTCCCGCGATGAGCGCCACGCCGCACAAGTGGCAGCTCGACGACTACGGCCCGCTGCCGGTGCCCAAAAAAGGCCAGACCATCCGGCTGACATCCGCCAACTCGGCGATTTATTACAAAATAGTGAGCCAGTACGAGCATAATCAGGGCGTGAGCTGGGACGATAAAACCGGGCTGATTCAACAGGACGGCAAGCCCTTGACAAGCTACGTCATCAAGCAAAATTATTATTTTATGATGGGCGACAACCGCCACAACTCCGAGGATTCACGCTTCTGGGGCTTCGTGCCCGAGGACCATGTGGTGGGCAAAGCCGTGCTCATCTGGCTCTCGCTCGACCCCTACGCCGACTTCTGGCACAAGGTGCGCTGGAGCCGGCTGTTTCACACGATTGACTGAGCGGTAAACTGGCGAACTGGTGAGGTGGTGAGTTTGCTCGTCTTGCGTTAAAAGCGCCAAATCAGTAAACTCACTATCTCACCATTTCACCATCCCACCATACCGCCCCTGCCGGAATCATTCGGCGGGGGCTGCTTGTTGATACGCCCGATACCTAGTAGCTTGCAGAAGATTAGGTTTCGCCCGCCGATTATGGACCAAAAAGTGCTCGTTCTCAATGGCGACTATACCGCCATCACCTTATGCAGCGTGCAGAAGGCGTTCGTCCTGTTGTTTTTAGATAAGGCCGAGATGGTGGCCAAATCCGAGCACGGTACGCTGCGCACCGTTTCGCACGCATACCCCAAGCCGAGCATTATCCGGCTGGCGCGCTACGTGCGGGTGCCTTACAAGGGCATTGCCCTGAGCCGGCACAACATCTTCAAGCGCGACCAGTACGAGTGCCAATATTGCGGCTCGACCAAGACGCTGACCCTGGACCACGTGCTGCCCCGCTCGCGCGGCGGCGACTCGGGCTGGACGAACCTGGTCACGGCCTGCTCGCGCTGCAACCACGCCAAAGGCCACCGCACCCCGTCGGAAGCCAACATGCCCCTGCGCACCCAGCCCAAAAAGCCCACCCTGGCCGGCTTCCTCAAGCTCTCGGCCGGCACCATAGACCAGAATTGGCACGCCTATTTAGGGTAGGTTAGCCAAGGGGTCGTTGTCATGCAGCGCGCAACGAAGCATCTCGCGTGGTGCAGTAACCTCACTCGTCAGCTTTCGTGCTAACGTTAGAATTTACTGCGCCACGCGAGATGCTTCGTTGCGCGCTGCATGACAACGACCTCTTATTCTTTCACGAACGCCAGCAGGTCTTTGTTAAGCCGGTCTTTTTCGGTGATGAACAGCCCGTGGGGCGCGCCGGCGTACTCCACGTAGTTGGCCGAGGGCAGAAATTCCGTCATGCGGGCACCGCTGGCTTTGGCGGGCACCGTCTGGTCGGCATCGCCGTGGATAACGAGCGTCGGGACCCGGATGCCGCGCACGTCGGCCCGGAAATCGGTGGCGCTGAACGCTTTTACGCACTGCTCGGTAGCGCGGGGCGAGGCCAGCTGGCACATGCTCTGCATCCAGCTCAGGGTAGCCTCGCTCACGGGGTGGCTCAGCATGCCGACTCCAAAAAACGACTTGCCGAAGCTGGCCAGGAAGTCGAAGCGGTCGGCCCGGATTTTCTCCACCATGCCGTCGAACACCGACTGGGGCGCGCCTTCCGCGTTGTCGGCGGTCTGGAGCAGGAAGGGCGTGACGGCCGACACGAAGACGCACTTGGCCACGCGCTTGCCCTGGTGGCGGCTCATGTAGCGGGCCACTTCGCCGCCGCCCATCGAGAATCCAACCAGCGTCACGTTCTGCAAGTCCAGCTCTTCGAGTACCGCGCTCAGGTCGTCGGCCAGCGTGTCGTAGTCGTAGCCGTCCCAGGTCTGGCTGCTTTGGCCGAAGCCGCGGCGGGTGTAGGCCACGACGCGCACATCGTGTTTGGGCAATTCGGCGAGTTGGTACTCCCACATTTCGTGCGAAGCCGGCCAGCCGTGGATGAGCACCACGGGCTGGCCCTGGCCGAGGTCGGTGTAGTGAAGTTTGACGGGGTGGCCCTGGGCATCGGGGCCGGCGCTGATGTAGCTCATGCGGGGAAAAGAAAACGGGGATGGTAGAAAAAACGGGTGTACGTATCCCGGTGGCGGCCGGGTTGGCTGGCTGGAGCGGCGACGGTTATATTTCTGCCGCGCGGGCCACGGCCGCTTCCTGTCCGACAATCCGCACCGGCACCTGGCAGCCGCGCGGGTCATCGAAAAATTAATTATCGAGCGGACAAACGACCTCTGCGGCCCTTCTGCGTAAAGCTCAGCGCCCTCTGCGGTGAAAAAAGCATCATGACAAATCTCGAAAACCTCCGGGCTGCTCTCTCCCTGCCCGCCGCCCCGCCCGAAACCCGCCTGCAAGCCGCCCTCGACCTAGTGGGTTTCGAAGCGCGCGCCGACCGCTGCTTCCTCTACGTGCGCGACCCCGCCCAGGCGCGCGGCCGCATCGCCTTCGTCTGGCGCCTTGATGAGGCCGTGCCCGACCCGCGCCACGACTGGCAGGCCGACACCGGCGAGCTGCCGCGGGAAGACCCGCTGTTCCGCGCCGCGCTGGCCTGCCAGCCCAGCGTCTTCGTGGACGACGTGAGCGAGGCCGGCCCGGAGATATTGAATCAGGACTTCGAGCGGCGCACTTTTGGCCACCGGGCGCTGGTCCACGCCCACATCACGGAAAACGGCCGGCTCTGGGGCATTTTGCAGCCCTGCGTGTTCGGGCATCCGCACCACTGGACGGCCGCCGAGCGGGAGTATCTGGCCGGGGCCGTGGACCTGTTTCTGCCGGTCATCCAGGAGTATATGGCTGGCCAGCCTGTTGACTAGGGCAAGGCTTCTGCCCGCCGCTGTCAGCAGCCAGCTGTCAATAACCAACCGGTATCCGGACGCGGAAACTACTGTAAATCAGAACCCGACATCCAGGCCCGATTCCTGCGCGTCGGGGTCGTTTTGCTCGGCGTTGGTATCGGTGCCGGTGATGGGTTTAAGCGGCCGGGGGGCCATCTCGCCCATGCCGACGCGCGAGTCGGGGTCTTCCATCTCGTCGGGGCCGGGGCGCAGGTCGTCGGCATCCAGCTCATCGACGGGGCCGCGCTGGGAGAGGCGGCCCGTGATTTCGTCGCGCTCGTCGTCGGGCGCGGGCAGGTCCTGGTTGGGACGCTGGTCGGCACCCTCGTCGGTGGTGCGCATGTTGTCGGCGGGGTGGCCGGGGCGGTCGGCATCGGCGTTCACGCTCACGGCCGTGCTGCCGTCTTCCGAGTCGGTGCCGTAGCCTTCCTTGCCTTCGCGGTTGCCGAAGCCACCGCGGGCTTTCTCGTTCTTGGGCGGGTCGGCGTGCGGAATGCGCAGGCCGGCGGCGAATTCCTGCTCGGTCGTGTCGTCGTTGATGACGCGGATGGGCCGGTTGTTGGGGTCGATGGGCATAAAATCAAAAGCTGAAGCGGTAGAGAAGGGTGTACTTTGGTTTGCCCGTTTGGGTTGGGTTGGTTGCTGGTCGTTGGTTGCTGGCCGTTGGTTGTTCGAAGTCGAAATTTGGCAATCGATAACCAACAACCAGCAACAACTCATGTGGACTGAAACCAACCAGGCGCTGTGCCGCAGCTTCCGCTTCGCCGATTTTGCCGCAGCCTGGGCCTTCATGCAGCGCGTCGCGGCCGAAGCCAACCGGCTCGACCACCATCCGTGGTGGGCGAATTCGTATGACACGGTCGAATTCCGGCTCTCGACCCACGACGCGGGCGACACGGTGACGGAGCGGGATTATGAGCTGGCGCGGGCGATTGACGCGGTGGCTTAACCGGCTGCCTCAGCGCGAAACGCGTGGGAGAACCGCTACCAGCGGGCGACAATGTTCAGCGGCTCGCTCGTGGCGTTGGCCTCGACGCGCAGGCCAGGTAGTGCTGGTGGGCTGGCGGCGAGCGCGGCAGCCGAGGGGTCAATCAGGTAGCGGTAGCGCACGCCGGGCCGGGCCACGCCCTCCACGCGCAGCGGCGAGGTGGGGTTTTCCAGGTGAATAAAAAACCGGACGGCCGCCAGCCGCCACGGCGAGTCGGGGAGCAGTATTGGGCCGGGCGGCTGCCGCAACAGCCACCGGGCGGCGGCGTGCGGCGCTTGTAAGTACGAGTGCCGCAGCTCATTCGAGCGGTAGAGCTGCGTTAGCTGCATGGCGGCCCACAGGCCACCACCCAGCAGCAGCCCCGCGCGCCACGGCCGGCTTTTGGCCCCCAGCCGGTAGGCCAGCCAGTCGGCTTGCAGGCCCACCAGCACGAACATAAAAACGGCCTTGACCCACAGGGTGCGGTCGGGGGCCTGCACCCGTTGCAGCAGCAGCAGCACGTAGGGAAAGCCCGCGAAAAATAACGCCGGCACCCCCACGCGCAGGATGCGCCGGGCCATATCAGCCGGCAAGCGCCCGCGCCGGGCCGCGCCCACCAGCACCAGGAAGCCAGCCACTACGGCCACGGCGGCGGCCGAACCCAGGTGCAGCTCGGCCAACCGGCCGTTGTGCGACTCGCCCAGCAAGGTGCCTTCTACTTGCCACACGTAGGCGGGCAGCTGCCGAAAGAAAGCGCTAGTTCCCAGTGGCTTAATGTACGCGTTTCCTACCAGCGACCCAGGCCCCGAAACCAGCAGCAGGGGCGCGTAAAGCACGGCGGTGCCCAGCAAGGTAACGACCCCCAGCAGGCCGAGGCTGACCAGGCGGCGGGGCGCGCTACGCCACCAGCACAGGGCCAGCCAGCCGTAGGCCGCCACCAAAAAAAAAGCGAACGTGGGCACCGTGTACAAGCCCGCCACGCCCGCGACGGCCAGCCCCGCCCAGGCGCTCCCGATGCCGCGGCGCGCGGGGCCAGCGTCGGAATTTGGGTCGGGGTCGGGATCGGGGTCATAGTCTGGGTCGGGGTCGGTGAGGCGCAGGACGCAGAAGAAACCCAGGCCGCTCCCGGCAAACAGCAGCGCGTAGCCCCGGCCCTCGGCAGCGTAGAACAAACTCATTTCCAGTAAGCTGAAAAGCGCGACGCTTATTGCCGCCACCCGGAAATTGGTGTGCCGCACAAGGCCCGTGAACCAGCCGGCCGTGCTCAGCGTGCTCAGCACCAGCACCGGCCCGCGCATGCTCCACCAGTAGCCCGGGTAGGCTTGGTAGAATAGCCAGCTCAGCGTATTGCTCAGTACGTGGTTGTTCGGCGACGGGTAGTAGGCGCTTACCGTGAGCAGGCTTTTGCGGACGAAGAATTCGTAGGACGCGCTGTCATCGAACGTGGCCAGCGTCCGGCTCACGTAAACGCGCAGCCCGGTGAGAGCCACCAGGAAAACAAGGGCGACGCGCCGCTGTCCGGGCAGCAGCGCGTTCCAGGTTCGGGCCAGGCCGCGCCAAATGCCAGGCCCGCGCGTGCGGCGGCGGCCGAGGTAGCCCTGCCGGGTCAGGTGTCGGGTCAGCCATAAAGCCAGCCCGGCCAGCCCGGCCGCCGCGCCAACCAACCCGAAGCGCAACGTCCTGAACTCGGCCGGCCGGCTGCTTTGGGCCGGGGCGGGGGCTGAAAACTCCGCCGCCAGGGCAACCGCTTCTTGCTCGTTGGCCGTGCCCAGCACCGCGGCCGCGTAGCCGGCGCAGCCCGCCAGCAGCCACGAGGCCAGCGTCCCGACCAGGAAGAATTCCCGAAGCCAGCTCATCATGGGGAGAAAGTAACCGGACTCATGCAATCGACTCTGCCCGCGTCGCCCACGCCCCACACTGACCGCGAAACGCCGTAAGTTGAGAGGGCAATTGGGTCGGCCGCCGGTTGGTCGCCAGGCTAAACCAGCCGGGCAGCGCCGCAAAGAAACCGCCAGGCTCGGGTTCAGCCCGCCGGTTCAGCCCGCCTCCCACCGGGCTACCTTTGCTTTATGCCCGTGCCCGCCGCCCTCACCCTCGTGCCCACGCCCATCGGCAACCTGGAGGACATTACCCTGCGGGCCATCCGGGTGCTGGGCGAGGTCGATTTGATTCTCTGCGAAGACACCCGCACGAGCGGCCGGCTCTTGCAGCATTTGCAAATCAAGCGGCCGCTGCAAGCCTACCATCTGCACAACGAGCACGCCGTGGGGCCGCGCTTGCTAGAGCGCCTGGAAAAAGGCGAGCGCATGGCCCTGGTGAGCGATGCCGGCACGCCGGGCATTTCCGACCCCGGTTTTTTGTTAGTGCGCGAGTGCCTGGCGCGCGGGCTGGCCGTGGAGTGCCTGCCCGGCCCCACGGCCCTGGTGCCGGCACTGCTCAAATCTGGTTTCGGGGCCGAGCGGTTCGCGTTCGAAGGGTTTTTGCCGGTGAAGAAAGGCCGGCAGACCCGCCTGCTGGAGCTGGCCCGCGAAACCCGGACCCTGATTTTCTACGAGTCGCCGCACCGCATCGTCAAAACCCTGACCCAGCTGGCCGAGGTGTTCGGCCCCGACCGCCCCGCCTCGGTGAGCCGCGAGCTGACCAAGCTCTTTGAAGAAACCCTGACCGCCCCGCTGGCCGAGCTGGCCGACACGCTGGCCGCCCGCCCGGTTATCAAGGGCGAAATCGTGCTGGTGGTGGAAGGCCTGAAAATCGAGCGCCCCGCACGCGCCCAATCCCGGGAGCATACCCGCGACAAATACGCTGACCGTGAAGACGATGATAATTCAGAACAGCCATTCGACGACGACGACGACGACACCCTCAGCTAACGCGGGCGGGCTGGCCCGGCTGGGGCAGTCGCCGGCGGCACTGGCCGGGCTGGGCGCGGCGCTGCTGTGGGCGGGCTGGCCCACGCACCCGGCCCCGCTCACGCTGCTGCTCTTCGTGGGTTTCGTGCCCTACCTGCGCCTGGAGCAGGTTTTGACCGAGCAGAACGCCCGGCGCGGACGGGTGTTCGGGTTCACGTATTTGTTTCTGGTGCTCTGGAACGCGTTCACGACCTGGTGGGTGAGCTACGCGAGCCTGCCGGCTGGCATCGCGGCGGTGGTGCTCAACGCGGCGCTCATGTGCTTGCCGCTGTGGGCGTTTCGGCGCACGAAAGCGCGGCTGGGGCCAGCGCTGGGCTACCTCTCGCTGCCCGTTTACTGGATTGCGTTCGAGCAGGTGCATTTGCACTGGGACCTGACCTGGCCCTGGCTGACGCTGGGCAACGGCTTCGCCTCAGTGCCGGGCTGGGTGCAGTGGTACGAGTACACCGGGTTTCTGGGCGGGTCGGTCTGGGTGTGGGCGGTGAACCTGCTGATTTTTCGCTGCCTGGGCCACTGGTGGAAGCTGCCAACCACCTGGCACCAGGACGACCCCCGGCGGCGTAGCGCGTCGCTGGCCCAAATGAAAGCCTTCCGGCTCAGTGGCCGGGTGGGCTGGGCCGCGCTGGCCCTGCTGCTGCCGGGTGTGGTTTCAGGGCTGGTTGGGCTGAGCTATCAGGAAAAAGGCCCGGCGCTGGAAGTCGTCGTGATTCAGCCCAACGTGGACCCGTACCAGGAAAAATTCCCCGAAAACCCGCGCTTCATTCCGCGCGACGAGCAGCTGCGGCGGCTGCTGGCCCGCACCGAAGCCGCCCTCACGCCCCAAACCCGGCTCGTGCTCTGGCCCGAAACGACGCTGGAAGAGCCTTATTTCGAGACGGCCTTCGAGCAATCGCCCGCCGCCCAGCGCATCCGGCGCGAGCTGCTGGCCCGCCACCCCGGCCTGAGCCTGCTGACGGGCGTAACGACGCTGCGCCGCTACCCCGACGCGGCTCACGCCACGGTTACGGCCCGCTACCGCGACGATATGGGCTATTACGATGTCTATAACACGGCCGCGTACTTCCGCGACGCGACCACGCCGGTCGTTTTCTACCACAAGTCGCGGCTGGTGCCGGGAGTCGAGAAGGTGCCGCCCGTGCTGAGCAGCGTGCTGAAAAACATTGACTTGGGCGGGCTGGTCGGCTCCTACGGCGCGCAGGACGAGCGCACCGTGTTCGCGGCCCCGGCCGCCGCGCCGGCCCTGCGCCTGGCCCCGATTATCTGCTACGAGAGCGTCTATGGCGATTTTATTAACGAATACCCGCGCAACGGGGCCACGCTGCTGGGCATCATCACCAACGACGGCTGGTGGAGCGACTCGCCCGGCCACGAGCAGCACCTGGCGTACGGCGCGCTGCGAGCCATCGAAACCCGGCGCGACATCGCCCGCTCGGCCAATACCGGCATCTCGGGCTTCATCGACCAGCGTGGGCAGATTACGCAGCGCACCGGCTGGTGGGTGGGTGCCGCCGCCCGCGCTACGGTCCACCTTAATGACGAGCAAACTCTCTACGTCCGCTACGGCGAGCTGATTGGGCGCGGCGCGCAAGCGCTGGCCGGACTGTTGCTGCTGCTCGCGGTTGTCCGGCCCCGGCGGAGCCGGTAGCTGTTTCTTGTTTCTTGTTTCTTGTTTCTTGTTTCTTGTTTCTTGTTTCTTGTTTCTTGTTTCTTGTTTCTTGTTTCTTGTTTCTTGTTTCTTGTTTCTTGTTTCTTGTTTCTTGTTTCTTGTTTGTCGGCTTTGAACAAATTGTTTTGACTAATTAATAATTTCGGGAACTGCTTTGTAATCTGTGACTTGGTAACGCCTTAAACAAGAAACAAGAAACAAGAAACAAGAAACTAAAGCCAAACCACGCGCACGGCTGGCTGCCCGCTGAAGCGCAAAAAGTACACCCCAGCCGGCAGCCCGGCGCGCGGCAGCCGCAGCGTGGCGCCGGCCGGCACCACCCGGCCGGTAGCGTCGCAGAGGTCGGCGGGGCCGAGCGCGGGCCAGGCGGGCGGTAAGTCGAGACGCACCTCGTCGTCGGCGGGCAGCGGGTAGGTTTGCGCCACGGAAGCCGCCGACGCGGCCGGGCGCGCGGCCAGCAGCGTGCCGCTGAGCCGCAGCACCGGCCGCAGAAAGTCGCGCAGCGTCCAGAAGGTCGTGTCGGCGTAGGCCGCGTTGCTCTCGAACGGGACGTGGCCGACCCCGCGCAGGGTGCGCAACGTGTTGCGCACGCCCACGGCCGTGGCGCGCGGGTGCAAGCGGCCGGAGCCGAACACGTATTTGGGCGGCAGCAGCGACCCGATTCGCCCTTGCAGATACGGCACCGTCAGGTCGCGGGTGCCATGCACGCTGCACAGCGGCGCGTTGCCGGCCTCAATGAGGCTGGGGCTTTCGGTGGCCCCGCTCAGGTTGAGCACGGCGGCCACGGCGCTCGAAAAGCCAGGGTTGCCGCCGCTGCCTTCGAGGCCGCCCAGGCTGGGCAGGTCCACGTAAGCAGGCACTTCGCCGGGTTTGTCGAGGTAGCCGACGGCGAGCGCGGCGAACGCCCCGGCCGACGAGCCGCCCACCATAATGTAATTCGGATGGATGCGATACGCGCGGCTCGTAGCGGCATCTTGCCGGAAAAAGCGCACCGCCGCCCGCAGGTCCTGCGTGGCCCGGATGGCAGCCCGCGCCACGCCCGGCGTGTCGGCCGGCTGGGCGAAGCCCGTCAGCGGGAAGCCCAGCCGGTACTCGATGCTGGCCGCCACGTAGCCGAGCCGGGCCATGCGCGTGCAAATGGCCACCATGTAAGGGTCGGCGCGGGTGCCGGCCAGAAAACCGCCCTGGTGGGCGAAAATGAGCAGCGGTCGCCGCGCTTCCGCGTCGCCGGCCGGCTCGTACACGTCGAGCAGCAGCGTCTGCGCCGCGCCCTGAAACGTGGGCGCGTTGCCATACACCACGTCGCGCGTCACGGTAACGCCCGCGAAAATGGGCTGGTAGTAGCGCCCGCCGCTCGTGTCGGGAGCCGGGAAATTCTGAGCGGCGGCGCGCGGCACGTCGCCTACACTCAGGAGAAAGGCCAGCAGAAGGCCGGGCAGCAGGTAGCGTTTCATAAAGCTGAAAGAAAACGAGTTGCGTTGCTCAGTTTTTGGGTGTTGGGCAAGTCAGGTTTGACCGCCGGGCAGGGCGTGCTCTTCAACGCCAAGCGGGCGGGCGGCGAAAAGCCGCCCGCCCGCGTCGCCCGTGTTCAACCGTATACCGACCCTGAAACCGCTCTAAACAGCCATTTGGAATAGCCGTGACTAAACGAGCGGCCCACGAGCCGGGTTGGGCGGGCCGGCGCGCCCCCGACCTTCGCCCCGCGTTCCAAATTTACCCTTACCTGATGCCTGCCCTCGCTCCCCCATTCCTGCAGCCCGGCCACCGGGTGGCCCTCGTCGCGACGGCCCGCAAAACCAGCCCGGCCGAAGTCGCGGCGGCCGTCGAAACCCTGCGTGGCTGGGGCCTGGAGGTAGTGCTGGGCGCGAGCATCGGCGCCGAAAGCCACCAGTTTGCCGGCCCCGACGACCTTCGCCGCCGCGACTTACAAGCCCAGCTCGACGACCCCGCCATCCGGGCCATTTTCTGCGCCCGCGGCGGCTACGGCACCCCGCGCATCGTGGACGAGCTGGATTTTAACGCTTTCCGCCAACACCCGAAATGGGTGGTGGGCTTTTCCGACATCACCGTGCTGCACACGCACCTGCTGCGGGTCGGGTTTCAGAGCCTGCACGGGCCAATGCTGGTGCTCTTCGGGCAAGCGGGCGGCGAGGCCGCGTTAGACAGCTTGCGCCGGGCGTTGTTCGGCGACAGCCTGACTTACGTCGCCCCGCCGCACCCGCTTAATCGCGTCGGCCAAGCCACGGGCGAGCTGGTGGGCGGCAACCTGAGCCTCTTGCACACGCTGACCGGCACGGCCTCGCAAGCCTCGTTCGCCGGGCGTATCTTGTTTCTCGAAGACGTGGACGAGTACCTCTACCACGTGGACCGGATGCTGCTGCATCTGCACCGCAGCGGGCAGCTCGCGGGCGTGGCCGGCCTCGTGGTGGGGCACTTCTCGCTGATGCGCGACAACGCCATCCCGTTTGGCCAGACGGCCTACGAAATCATCGACCATTACACCCGGCGCTACGACTTCCCGGTCGGCTATGGCTTTGCCGTGGGCCACGAGCCAGACAACCAAGCGCTGGTGGTGGGGCGGTCGGCCACGCTCACGGTAGGCGAGGCGGGCAGCGTGTTGACAAGCTGAAAATTTGGCGGAGAGTTGCGCCGCAATCCGAAGGGGTTGTATCTTTGCCGCCCCGGTCGCGCCAGTAACTGGGCACAAGTGCCGATTTAGCTCAGCTGGTAGAGCAGCTCATTCGTAATGAGCAGGTCGTTGGTTCGAGTCCAATAATCGGCTCCATTCTTCTTACCCGGAGCACCCGGAAAACCGCTTCTCGCGCCGCGAAAGCAGTTTTCCGGGTTTTTTGCGTCTGGGGGAATCGGTACTCCTGGGTGCGAATCTTTCACTTTACGGCGGGAGTCCCGCCCCTGAAAACGCCCCTGGTTTTATGACCACTCAATTCATTCTTCGTAAAGACTTGGCCGACCGCGCCGGGCGTTGCCCGCTGCACCTGGTGGTGTACTTCGACGGGGCCCGGCTCAAGTGTGGCACGGGCGAGAAATGCAAGCCGGCTGACTGGAACGCCGACAAACAAAAGTTTCGGGCCGCTCATCCGTTGGCAGAAGAAGCTAACTTGATGCTCAAGCGGCTGGTGGCCGACGTGCTGGCGTGGTGGCGGAAGTTGCGGACAGCAGGCGACGCGCCTACGCTGGCGGGCTTGCGGGCGGTGTTGCGGCCGGCCCCGGCGGTGGTGGTGCCGGTGTACCGGCCCGAGTCGGTGAGCGTGTGGTATGACGAGTACCGGCGCTCGATGAAGGCGCGGGGGTATGCGTTTGAGACCTTGCGCCACCATCTGGTTACCCGAAACTGGATGCTGGGGTTTGAGAAGTGGGCGGGGGTGCTGCTTGACCCGACGACCTACACCCTGGAGCTGCACGACCGGCTGATGGTGTATTTGCGCGAGCAGCGGCGGCTGGCTCCTAACTCGGTGGCTACGGCGGTGAAGGATTTGAAGTCGTTTCTGCGGTGGCTGCGCGACGAGCGCGATGTGACGCTGGGGCTGGACGTGCGCAAGCTCGTGACCAAGGCGTTTGACGCGCCGAAGCTGTATCTGTCGGCCTCCGATATGGAGAAGCTGACCACGACCATGCTGCCGTCGAACTTGGTGCCCACGCGCGACATTTTCTTGTTCTGCTGCTACACGGGGCTGCGCTACTCGGACGTGTCGGGGCTGCACTGGGGCAACCTGCACGACTGGGACGGGGGGCGACTGCTACGGCTGATGATGAGCAAGACGCGGGCGGGGGTGAGCATTTACCTGACGGCGGCGGCCTCGGCCATCCTGGACAAGTACGCGGACGAGGAGCGGGCGCGGCTGCTGCCGGTGCATCCGAACCAGGTGATGAACAAGTATTTGAAGCGGGTAGCGAAACTGGCCGGGCTGACGGCGGCGGCCGATTTGGTGAGCACGGGCGGGGGTGGCATTACGCGCTCGGCGGTGCCGCGCTGCGAGCTGGTGACGATGCACACGGCCCGCCACACGTTTGCCACGCAGAGCCTGCTGCGCGGGATGCCGATTGAGGTGTTGCAGAAGGTGCTGGGGCACAAGAAAATTCAGACCACCTTGATTTACGCCAAGATTGTGGAGGATTTTCAGCACCAGACGATGCGGCGGATATGGGACGGTCGGGGGGCAACCGACCACACGGGGCCACTGACGGGCGATGTCTGCGCGGTGGAGCCGGCGGCGTGAGGGTGAGGGGCCGAAATTGCTGACGGGAAAATGGGCGGGGGTAGCCTCGCCCATGCTCCAGCTATGCCTGAGCTGGGCTTGAGTTGGGCTTTAGCCAGGCTTTGGGGGCGGTTGGCTGCCGCCGACGTACCGTCAGCTACGCTGACCTCTGGTTCAGGGCGCGGGCGACCTCGGCTTCGGGCAGGTGGGTGAATGCGCAGAACTCGGCAACGGACACGTAGGCGCGCAGGGGCTTGCCGTTGGCCTTGCGGATGCGTTGGAGCAGCGCCTTGGCCGTGCCGTATCTGGTGCCGGTGAGCTGGGCTACCTCTTTGGGGCAGATGCAAACCTGGGGCATAATGGGCTGGATTGGGCTGAAAGTGGCAGGCGAAGATACAACGGCTGAAACGGGGGCGTAGGTTCGGGCCATGTTACGACGAGTGGCGCGGGTTTGACGCGAAGAATGAGCGGCGCTACTGTCCTACACTGAAATAGGTTGACAGTTTTTCAAGCAAAAACTGTCCCATGCAAAACCACATTCAAGAATTGCTTACGCGGTTTCAGTACAGCGAAGCGTTGAAAGAGA
>Ga0209511_1002163_pt1 | contig 16439 bp, 17 predicted proteins | sample SSSSmetaG_FD_184141 | JGI IMG/M metagenome (GOLD analysis project Ga0209511, IMG submission 184141) | Glacier valley bacterial and archeal communities from Borup Fiord, Nunavut, Canada, to study Microbial Dark Matter (Phase II) - ​SSSS... | ecosystem: Environmental > Aquatic > Freshwater > Ice >...
GCTTCTCGGGCATCAGGGATCTCCAGTGGGTGAGCAAAACAATTTTGCAGATTGTACGGCGAATGTTGCTGTGCGGCTAAACACACTGAAAATCAAATTTTTAGCCACGCGTTGTGTGGATGCGTGGCTGGCGATGAAACCATTGCTCGCGCTTAATCAAAGCCGAACGATAGTTGCGTATCGATAGGTGGCGAGAGCGGGGGCAGGGGCGGATGCACGGCTGACCTAATTCGTTTGGGTCGGCCTTCCCGCGCCGGATTGCGGCTGCCATGCTTGTTATAAACTTTTTGGGCTTCCTGCTGCACGCTCGATTTTTTGCGCAGCGCCCACAAGGTGTCGCGGGCGAATTTAGCCGCCAGCGCGTGGTCAACAATCGGTGCAGGGTAGTGTTGGCCGATGATGCAGCCAACATGGTTTTGAAGTGCTGTCGGCATCGTCCAGGGCTCAAAGATATATTCAAGGGGCACCCGATCCAATGCAGGTAGCCAACGGCGTACAAAGATACCGGCAGGGTCTTGATCGCGTGCCTGCTTGATCGGGTTATAAATACGAATGGTGTTAATGCCGGTCACGCCTGATTGCATTTGCAGTTGCGGATAATGAATGCCGGGTTCGTAATCCAGAAATTGGGTGGCGAGATAGACGCCGGTGTGTCGCCAATGCAGCCATAACTCATATGACGCAAAACTGACCAGCATGGCGCGCATCCGAAAATTGATCCAGCCCGTGGCGTGCAGCATCTTCATGCATGCATCGATCATCGGGTACCCGGTTTCGCCCATTTTCCAGGCGTTGAATTTTGCGGTTTCATCGGCTGTCAGTGCCCCTTCGTTGCGGACGCCGTCAAATCCGCGATGCACGTTATAAAATTCGATCGCGGGTTCACTCTCCAGTTTTTGCATAAAGTGGCAATGCCAATGCAGGCGCGCTTCGAATGATTTGAGCGCAGACATCAGGTTGGCAGGGCGCTCTGCTACCGGCATGGCCAGCACTGCAGTGCGTTTCGCCCATAGTGCGTGTGCCGCTTCGCGAATAGAGACCGTGCCGTAGGCAAAGTGAGCGGAAAGCCGCGAGCATTCGTCGGCAGCGCTAAGCGGTGACGACATGGCAGAACGATAATTCTGGCCGCGATCATCCAGGAATGAGCGCAGTAAATCGATACCGCTTGAACGCCCGCCGCGTTGCCGGTTGGCTTTATCGGCTTCGCGAAAGTTGATCAAAGGGGCGATGAGATCCAAGTCTTCGATTCCCGTTATTGGCTGCGTCGGTGTTGATGGTGCGGGTAGCGTGATGCAGGTAGCGGTCAGCGGCAGTTCGTCGATGATCGGCGCACTCATTTGCGCGTCCCATCGCTGCGCCCAACGATTGCGATCGCTTAGCGCCCGGATCACACCGTGCTGTCTAAATTCTCGCCACGGTGTGCCCTGTTCGCGACACCAAGCCCCGACGCGAAGATCGCGCTGGTAGGTAATATCGTTGCCGGTTTCCTGGTGGCTGACCAATGAGAAACTGCCGAGCTCGTCTTTGAGTGCCGTAAGGACGGCGGTCATTTCGCCATGACGAACCAGTAGACGTAGCTGATATGCCTGCAGACTATTTCGCAACTCAAGCAGGGATTCACGTATAAAGCCCCAATGCTGAGGTGCAAAATCAGGCGCTTCAAAAACCTCGGGTTCCACTACATAAAGCATTAACAGTGGCCCGCGTGAGGCGGCGAAAGCGAGCGGCGCGTGGTCATTTAAACGAAGATCGCGTTTGAGCCAGACGATGTGCAGCATGAGACTTAAAATGCTTTACGGGTTGGGTGTTTAAAGATGACTAATGCGTATGTGTGATCTGATCCGGCTTCGGCGGGTGCGTTCACTCATGACCGAAGATTATTCAGCCCGCGTTTCTCTGGACAGTAGCAGCTTAACAATCTGGCGCGGATCGGCGTTTTCGAACAGCAGCGCGCATACGGCTTCGGTGATTGGCATATCGACGCGGTATTGTCTGGCCAGCACAAGCGCGGTCGACGCTGAGTTCACGCCCTCGGCAACTTGGCCCAGCTCGGCCAAAATTTGCTCCAATGTTTTGCCCTCGGCAAGTGCAACCCCCACGCTACGATTGCGTGAGAGGCTGCCGGTCGCGGTCAAAATCAGATCGCCGAGCCCTGTTAAGCCCATAAAGGTTTCCGCTTTGCCACCCATGGCCACGCCGAGCCGCACCATTTCAGCCAAGCCGCGCGTGATCAGCGCCGCGCGTGCGTTCATGCCAAGCTGCATGCCGTCGCTCAAGCCCGCCGCAATCGCCATCACGTTTTTTAACGCGCCGCCTAATTCCACGCCGATCACATCAGCATTTGAATAAACTCTGAGTGGATTGCCGCTGAGCTTGGCAGCCAACTCTTGCGCGAAGGTGAAATCATTGCAGGCCAGTGTGAGTGCGGTCGGCAGGCCCTTGGCGACTTCCATGGCAAAGCTGGGGCCGGACAGTACACCGTATCTTGCGCACTGCTTTTCAGCAGTGCTCGCGCCATTAGTTAACAGCGCGCCGATAATTTCATGCGGCAATTTTCCGCTTTGCTTTTCGAATCCTTTGCATGCCCAGATAATGGGCAGTCGAGGTTGCAAGGCGTGTACAGCATGGGCGGTGGACGATAAGCCGGCCGTTGAAGTTGCAATCAAAGCGAAATCTGCACCGGTGAGCGCCTCGGCAAGTTCAGTTTTAATTTCAAGCGCGGGTGGTAGGGTGATGCCCGGCAGCGCATGCGGGTTGACACGGGTGTGGGCAACCTCAAGCAGGTGCTCGCGGTTACGGCCCCATAACCTGGTTTGGTGTTGTGCTGCCAAGGTGATGCCTAGCGCCGTGCCCCAGGCGCCCGCACCGAGAACGACAATATTCATGTCGCGCTGGATGCCGTCATTAATTTTGTGCCCTGCTGCATCTACTCGCCCCACACCTGACTTTTGCGCACAAAACCCGCTTGTCCGTCGCGGTGGCGCACAGGCAACCAGCCTTCTGCAGCCGGGCCAGTGACTTCTAAAATCACCGCACGTTGTGCCTCAAACACAAGGCTGGACGCGGGGTTTGGCATATTTCGAATATCTGCAACCGAAGTATTTACTTGGGTATGTCGTCTGCTGTCAATCACACCTCTTTCGACCCAGCCAATGGTGTTGTCAGCATCGCGAATCTTTACCCACTTATCGAGTTTGACAAGTATTTCTACCGGCTGCTGACGCGACAGAATATAAGTTTTTTGCGCCTTGATGGACGGCGCATCGAACACAATTGCGGGCTTTTCACCAATGGATGCGTACTGCGCAATCGCGACAGCAGCTGAGGCGGGTGACGCCGATGGTTGCGCCCAAAGGTGGCCGCTTACAAAGCAAAATACAAAACAAAACGCCGCCACAAGAGTGGCGGCGTTTTTCATCGTGCTGATGCTCATATGGATGCGTTTAGTGAGTAACAGCAGGGGTTGCTGCTTGCTGTGCTTCTTGTTCTTTTTGGGCCTGGAACAAGGCTTCAAAATTCACCGGATTTAATAACACCGGCGGAAAACCTGCGCGCACGATGGCGTCGGATATGGATTCACGCGCATACGGGTACAGAATATTCGGATTGCCAATGCCAAGGATAGGTTCCATGTCCTGATTAGGCACATTGCGAATCGCAAAAATGCCGGCTTGACAGCACTCAACCAAAAACATGGTTTTGTCGCCAATTTTTGCGGTGACGGTAACGGTTAGTTCAGTTTGATAGATGCCATCGTCCACGCTTTTTGAGGTGTGATGCAATTGCACATCAACCTGTGGCGCCTCGCGCTCAAGGAAGATTTGTGGTGCATTGGGAACTTCAAGCGACAGGTCTTTAACGTAAATTTTTTCGATCGCGTAAGTTGGCTGGATTTCGGTGGCGGCTGGTGTTGCGGCTACATCGGTCATTTCAAGTTTCCCTATAAAGTAAAGCGTGTTTCAAATAAAATTTGTGGATATTTACAACGGGTTCAGCGTATTAACTTTGCAGCAGCGGTGTTAATCTGCCCGCTCTGTCGAGTGCCGCAAGATCATCAAAGCCACCAATATGCTGCTCGCCGATGTAAATCTGGGGCACAGTACGACGCCCTGTTTTGGCCATCATTTCATCGCGTTTGGCGGGATCGAGGTCGATACGAATTTTGTCGATTTCGGTGACGCCTTTCGATTTCAGCAAACGCTCGGCATTGATACAAAATGGGCAAACTGCGGTGGAGTACATCGTAACTTTGGACATCATGACGCTCACTATTTCATTCGTTTGTTATTTCTCAACGGGCAAGCTCGCTTGTTGCCATGCGCCAAAACCACCTCGCAAGGCATAGACATCGGTAAAGCCGTTCGCTTTCAAAGCCCGGGAAGCTGCCGCCGCGCGCGCGTTGGTGCCGCAGGTGACAATCACCGGCTTGTCTTTGAATTTGGCAATTTCATCCATTCGCTTGGTAATTTCAGCGAGCGGGATATTTTTGGATTTTGGAATGCGACCATTATTGAATTCGCCGTTATCGCGAATATCAAGAACCAGCGCATTGCCCCCATTCATGAGGCGAGTTGTCTCCAGCGTGCCCACTTCTTTGCTGCCGCCGACGAGCTTGGCAATGGTCGGCCAAAGCAGCATCGCGCCGCTCGCAAAAAATAGAACCACCAACATGATATTTTGTGAAATAAAATCAGACATGAATATTCAACATTTCTATGAAACGCCGCTTGCAGAAGCAGGGCAGCGGCAGAGTTAGGATTTGGGTTTGGGTTAATAGGTACGTACTGGATACAAGGTATGACGAAGCCCAAACTAGTCTAAAAATAATGCTGCAAAGATCGTTGCCAGCACTTTCATTTTTTGTATTAATCACAACTTATTTAGAAACGATTTATGAAAACCTGATATTTTACCGAGAAAACGCACCGCCTGTCCCATTTTCTTGCTTATCCTGTCAGGACTAGCAGATTACATCGGGATGAGCCGCAGACAATCAAGTTATGCAGCCGATTCATTTTTAGCCCAGCCACCCTAGATTCAATTTAAAAACCCTTATTTTATGACAAAGCTTGTTTTGATGCGCCACGGTGAAAGCCAATGGAATCTGGAAAACCGGTTTACCGGCTGGGTTGATGTTGATTTGACTGACAAGGGCGTTGACGAGGCCAGACATGCAGGCAAGCTACTGCAAGACGCGGGGCTTGATTTTGATATGGCCTACACCTCGCTTTTGACGCGTGCCATTCGTACCTTATGGCTAACTCAGGAAGTGCTGGATCGGCGCTGGATTCCGGTGATTAAGCATTGGCGGTTGAATGAACGCCACTATGGCGCACTTCAGGGGCTTAACAAGACTGAAACGGCGGCAAAATTTGGTGAAGAGCAGGTTCATCTGTGGCGTCGTTCCTACGATGTGCCGCCGCCTGCATTGGCGTTGAACGACCAGCGCCACCCGTCATTCGATAGCCGGTATCAAAGTTTGCTCTCGGAAGAACTGCCACAGACGGAGTGTTTGAAAGATACCGTGCTGCGGGTAGTGCCTTATTGGCAAATGGTTATTGCGCCGCAAATTCGTGCGGGCAAGAACGTTATTATTGCTGCGCATGGTAATAGTTTGCGGGCGCTAATCAAGCATCTGGATCAGGTTTCAGATAGCGATATTGTGGGCCTCAATATCCCGACGGCTGTGCCATTGGTTTACGAATTAACCGATGATCTGAAACCCATTCGCAGCTATTATTTAGGTGATCAGGCCGCAGTGGCGATGGCGCAGGCGGGGGTGGCTGCACAGGGTAAGGCCGGGCATTGAATACTCGCTGGCGTGAGGTGCTGGTGTTGGGGGTGTTGGGGTTGCTATGGCTATTATTTATGTCGTCGGCTTATGCTCAAAACAGCGCGCAAAAAACAGCCGCCGAAGCAGAAAAACAGCGCCTTCATGAATTGCGCGCGCGTATCGACAAACTCAAACAGGATTTATCAAAAAGCGAAGAGTCGCGTACTGAAGTAGCTGACCAGCTCAAGTCGAGCGAAAAAGCGATCAGCGAAGTGAATCGTGCGTTGGTGGAATTAGGGCGCGAACAGGGCAAAATCACAGAAGCATTGTCTGATACCCAAAAGCGTATTTTGGCTACTCGTTCAGATGTGGCCGGGCAACAGGATTTATTGGATCGCCTGATCCGTCATCAATATATGTACGGCAATACGGATCAACTAAGGCTGGTGCTGGATGGGCAAGATGTGTCAGTGGTGGAGCGCCATTTGCAATACGGGGGGTATGTTTCAAAAAATCGCGCTGCGATGATTGCCAAACTAAAAACGACGTTGGTGGCGCTAGCCGATCTGGAGTCGGCAGCCAAATCCAAAAAGGATGCGCTGATCGTCAATGCTGACGAACAAAAAAGTGCTAAAAACGTGATTGAAACTGAGCGAATTCAACGGCAAAAAGTGCTAAACCGCATAGCCACAGATATTTCAAAAAGTCGCCTTGAGATAGGGCGTCTTAAACGCGATGAAGATCGCCTAACACGTTTGGTTGATCAGCTTGCTAAAGCCTTATTGCGTAAACCGGCAGAAAAAAACAGAGACCTGAGCAAAGACAAGGCTAGGGATAAAAGTAAAGACAAAAATAGAGACAAAAGCAGCGATGACAATGCTTCGTCACGCATCCGTCAGCCTGGGCAAGCCGTAGATAGTGTGGCAGATGCAAGCTTTGTGGGCCGCGCGTTTAAAAGTCTTCAGGGTAAATTAAAGTTGCCGACGCTGGGTGAACTTGCGGCGCGGTTTGGCACTCCAAGAGAAGATAGTGGGGTCACCTGGAAGGGACTGTTTATTAAATCCACGCCGGGTCAGCCGGTGCACGCGGTTGCAGACGGCAATGTGGTGTATGCAGACTGGCTGCGCGGGTACGGAAATTTATTGATTTTGGATCACGGTAATGGTTATTTAAGTCTTTATGGACATAATGAAAGTTTGCTAAAAACCGTGGGCGAAACTGTGCAGAGTGGAGAGTCCATCGCGTCTGTCGGATCAACCGGAGGCGCCGCAGAATCAGGTGTATATTTTGAATTGCGCCAAGACGGTAAGCCATTTGATCCCATGAAATGGGTCGGCAAATGAATTTTGATCCGTAACCATGCCAACACTGTTTGCGGTATCGCTTGAATCACATTTTTTATGCAACAAAACAAGACGATTTTATTTCGAGGTAAATAATGAACGAAGCAGAAAAAAACAAATTAATTCCTGTCGCCAAGCCTGCACTTAAACCGGTCACCGCGAAGCTGAAAGCAGCCGGACTGATTGGTCTGGGCGCAGTGGTAGGGGTGGCGCTCAGTCTTAATTTTTCTGCCATAGCGCAACGACAAAGCCCAACGCTGAATTTGCCGATTGATGAGGTGCGCATGCTGTCAGAAGTCTATGGCCGCATCAAGAGTGATTATGTTGAAGAGGTAGACGACAAGCGCCTTATCAAGGAGGCTATTAACGGTATGTTGACCGGGCTTGATCCGCATTCAGCTTTCCTTGATGCCGATGCAGTAAAAGAAATGCAGACCGTCACTACCGGTAAATTTGGCGGCCTGGGAATCGAGGTAGGCATGGAGGATGGATTGGTGAAGGTCATTTCACCGATTGATGACACGCCCGCCTTTAAAGCCGGTATCAAATCAGGCGATTACATCGTTAAGGTGAATGACTCCAGCCTGCGGGGCATGAATCTTACTGAAGCCGTTAAACGCATGCGCGGTGAATCCGGAACTGAAGCGATCCTGACTATTCTGCGCAAAGGCGAGAACAAAGAGCTGGTGTTCAATGTGCGCCGCGCCGAGATTCAGCTTCAAAGTGTTCGCGCACGCGAGATTGAGCCTGGCATTGCTTATATTCGTCTCGCACAGTTTGAAGAGTCTACGGCTGAAAAAATGGTACGTGCCATTAATGAAGCTTACAAACAAAATAACGGTGCGCTGAAAGGCCTGGTGCTGGATTTGCGCAATGATCCGGGCGGCTTGCTGCATTCGTCTGTTGCTGTATCGGCCGCTTTTTTGCCTAAAGATGCTTTAGTGGTTTACACCGAGGGTCGGGTGGAAGACGCTAAATTAAGATTCAGCGCCCGCAAAGAAGATTATGTGCGTGGCCCTAAGCGCGAAGATCCTTTAGCCAAATTAAATCCTGCTGCGCGCACCGTGCCGTTAATTGTGTTGGTTAATAACGGTACAGCTTCTGCTTCAGAAATTGTGGCGGGCGCCTTGCAGGATCATAAGCGCGCAATCGTGATGGGCACGCAGTCGTTTGGTAAGGGCTCTGTGCAAACTATTTTGCCGCTTACCAAGGACACGGCGATTAAGCTCACTACAGCGCGCTATTTGACGCCAAATGGCCGCGCTATTCAGGCCAAAGGCATCACGCCAGATATGTTGGTTGATGATGGCGTGCAGCGCTTTTCGATGCGCGAGGCAGACCTTGAGCACCATCTGTCCAGCGATGATGAGAAAAAAGCCACTGACGCTTCAAAAATTAACACTGATGGCAAGTCAGGCGCGTCAGGTACGTCGCTGACACCATCTGATTTGGATAAAACCAAAGGTGGCGCAAAAGCAGGCGCGTCTGGTGCCAAAGATAAAACCAGCATTGCCATGACCTCGAAAGCGACTGGCAGTCAGGGTGAGGTAATCAAGTCGGCTGATGATGATAAGCCAATCGAATACAAGCCGCTCAATGCTGCAGACGGCAAGCCAATTGATTTTGTATTGCAGCAGGCAATCAATCAGTTAAAAGGACTTCCCGTTGCGGCGAATCCACGCGAACTATTGCTGGCTGCCAACCCTGTCGCGGGCGCAAATAAAACCGTGGCCAAGGTTGATACCAAGCCTTAGCGGGTGACTGAAAACGGCTTACGTAATATGAATGATCAGGATTTATTACGCTATAGCCGCCATATTTTGCTCGATGAGTTTGGCATTGAGGCACAGCAGACGCTCGCCGACAGTCATGCTCTGGTAATTGGCGCTGGAGGTCTTGGGTCTGCGGCTTCAATGTATCTGGCCTCGGCTGGCATGGGCTGCATCACGGTTGCCGATGGCGATGTGGTTGACCTCACAAATCTTCAGCGTCAAATTGCGCATCGTGAAGCCACGATCGGAATGAACAAAGCGGTTTCTGCCAAGCGCACTTTAGGTGAAATTAATTCGATGATTACCGTCCACGCGGTTGCCGAACGGCTGAGTGAAATTCGCTTAAACGAATGTATTGCGACGGCAGACGTGGTGCTTGACTGCACCGATAGTTTTGCAACCCGCCAAGCCATCAATCGTGCTTGCGTGGCCCAGCGTAAGCCAATGGTATCGGGCGCAGCCATTCGTTTTGATGGCCAGATTACATGCTTTGATTTTCGTGATGGCGAAAGTGCTTGCTATCACTGTCTATTCCCCGATCAACCCAATGCAGGGGAAGAGCGTTGTGCTGTGATGGGTGTGTTTGCACCGTTGGTCGGCATAATTGGTGCCATGCAGGCTGCTGAAGCGCTTAAACTGGTGACGAATATGGGCGCGGTATTGAAAGGGCGGTTATTAATGTGCGACGCACGTGTCATGGAATGGCAAACGGTCAAATACCGTCGCGACCCGGCCTGCGTCGTTTGTAGCGGGCATTATAAGCAGAAGGTTGGAGAGAAAATATATGCAACGATTTAAGTGGAATTTTTTAATTGCGAATGCGTTGATGTTGGGTGCTTTGGCAGGCGCTAATGCAGATGCGCAAACGCTCTATAAATATGTCGATCAAGACGGGAAAGTCAGCTACTCGGATAAAGCGCCTAAAGCGGGTGAAAAAGCCGAGCTCGTTAAAATAGATACGCAGACTAATATTGTGGCGGCGCCGAAAAATACTGTAGGCGGCGTTAAACAAAACATTCAGGACGTCAATGCGCGCGGCAAACAGCTTGAAGTCAACCGTGAAAAATTGCTTCAAGAGCTCGATGCTGCCCGTGATCGCTTGGCGCTAGCCAAAAAGGCGCTTGAAGATGGTCAGGAGGCATCGCCGGACGAACGTCAAATAGTGGTTCGCGGCAACCAAAACGGCATCATCCTGAAAGAGGCATATTACGAGCGGATTGCCGCACTGGAAGCGAAAGTAAAAATAGCTAAAGAGAATCTGGAAACCATTGAGCAGAAATATCGCCGCACCGCTCCCTGAGCGGCAGTCATGACCAACTACTCATTTTTAAATTGTGGCTAGGGCCCAACGCGGCCGCACACTAAAGTCCTGGCGATAAGTATGCAGAATCGAGGGGTCGGCCTTGATACGAAGCGCGGCGGCAAAGGCAATCATGGCGCCGTTATCCGTACACAAGGCGAGTGGCGGATAAAACACTTGGGCACCTTGCCGGTTTACGGCTTGCGTAAGTTTTTCACGCAGCGCCTTATTTGCGCCGACACCACCGGATACAACCAGGCGAGTCATAGCATTGGATTTCAGTGCAGACAATGATTTTGCTACCAGCACATCCACCATCGCTGATTGAAATGAGGCTGCGATATCAGCGCGGGTCTGGTCATGGAGGGTTTCTGCCAGCGTGCTTGCGCTTTGTTCTTTGAGAAGCTTGGCTTTGAGCGTGAGTACGGCTGTTTTTAAGCCGCTGAAACTAAAATCCAGATCGCCGCTATGCAGCATGGGTCTGGGCAGCTTGTATCGGTTGGCATCCCCCTGCGCTGCAAGTTTGCTGAGCGCCGGCCCTCCCGGGTAATGCAAGCCAAGCAATGACGCTGTTTTATCGAACGCTTCTCCGGCGGCATCATCCACAGTCTCGCCTAATAGGCGATATTGGCCCACTTGATCAACCGCCATCAGTTGCGTATGTCCGCCCGACACCAGTAGTGCGATAAACGGAAACGGCAGATCGGGCGTCTCCAGTAGGGGCGACAATAAATGTCCCTCCAGGTGATGAATGCCGATGACCGGCTTGCCTAGTGCAAAACCGAGCCCGGCCGCCACACTATTGCCCACCATTAGCGCCCCGCCCAATCCAGGGCCCTCGGTAACGGCGATTACATCAATATTAAAAAGTGAGCGTTGGCTTTCGTTACAAACCTCTTCTATCAAAGGTGTAAGGCGGCGAATGTGATCGCGAGACGCCAGTTCAGGAACGACGCCGCCGTAAGCTGCATGCATGGCAATTTGTGAGTGCAGGCGATGCGCAAGCAAGCCCTGCACAGTGTCGTAGAGAGCAACGCCGGTTTCATCGCATGATGTTTCAATACCTAAAATGAGCAAGTTTGTTCCAGCAGCAAGTGCATTAAACGGCGATTAAAGCTAGGAAAGAGAGGCGGGATAGTGAGGTAATAAACGGAGGATGGGTGAAAGAAGATTGCCAAAATACACGTAAGTCGTTATTATATTGGGCCTTCTGTCTTGCCAGATGGTTTATTTAAACTTGGTCAAGAAAACGATTTACTACAACACCCGTAACACCAAGCAACTTCAGACCCACAATTGATTAATAGCGCTCTTAACGGAAGCTATTTAAATAATTGGGTGGGCATAACTAGAAAGGTAGTCGCAATGCCATTGATTCGCCTGAAAGAAAATGAGCCGTTTGACGTCGCGTTGCGCCGTTTCAAACGCGCTGTAGAAAAAACCGGTTTGCTCACCGACCTTCGCGCCCGTGAGTTTTATGAAAAGCCAACTGCTGAACGCAAGCGCAAGCATGCCGCCGCCGTGAAGCGCCGCTACAAACGCCTGCGCAGCCAAATGCTGCCGCCGAAGCTTTATTAAGTTTCGCAAGAGCAAAATTCTTTTGAGGCAGAGTGCGAAAGCTCTCTGCCTTTTTTATTTTAAGACCGCTATTTTCCGAGGATAAAAATGACATTACGTGAACGCATCAATGAAGATATGAAAGCCGCAATGAAAGCGCGCGAAAGCGATAAGCTTGGCGCGATTCGCTTGCTAACGGCGGCGCTTAAGCAAAAAGAAGTCGATGAACGCATCGAGATCACAGATGATGTGGTGCTCAATGTGATCGAAAAAATGTTGAAGCAACGCAAAGATTCGATTGAGCAATATACTTTAGGCAACCGCATGGATCTGGTTGCAACAGAACAGTTTGAAGTCGGTATTTTGCAGGTTTACATGCCCGCGCAAATGTCTGATGCTGAACTCACGCAAATGCTTGATGCGGTAATAGCAGAAACCGGGGCACTGAGCGCCAAGGATATGGGTAAAGTTATGAATACTTTACGCCCGCGTGTGGCCGGTAGAGCCGATATGGGAAAGCTGTCAGGTATGGTAAAAGCGCGGCTGGGATGATTCGTTGCAAGACACAGTGCAAACGTTAAGCGTTATAAATCGGTTGCCCTATAACAAACTACAAATGGCAGACCGCATCCCTAAAATGCCGCCTCTTTGATAATGGTGATGCACTGCGCATTGCCTACCGGTATAAGTGTCAGTGTAAGGTTCTTGCCCACTTCCAGCGTAACTGCGCCAATGGTATTAAATGCGGTAGGCACTGCCTGGGATGCCATCTCGGCTTGAACGCGTTCGCAACGTTGATTATGGTAAACGGTTTGCTCGTACATGACGCTGCATCTAGTTGATGCCGAAACTGCCGAAGCTGCTGAAGTTATCGGAGCAGGCGCGATGGGTGATACCGTAATATTAATCATGGCCCGTTCAAGGGTTTTGAATTTTCGCGAATCCACTAAAACCGAAAATGGACCGCTGCCAGAATTTTTCTCATCGTAGAATGCCCGAAAAGAATACTCCGCGTTACGTAATAAGTTATTTACCGCACCCTCTAATTCTGCTGCACATCTTGTAAATCCTTTTGAGCGAGCGAAGGTACTGATGGGGCTGATCAGGGGCTGTGCTGTTGCTGCAAGGGCAGCAGGTGAAAGCGATTGCGCATTTTCAGCCGCAGTCGCAGTTGGCGATGCGATGGCAACCATCAGCAGTTGCGTAACCAGAAAAAATGAGCCCAGTAAATTAATACTGCGCAACGGATCGCCGTGGGCCACTAAATAATTTACAGATCGCAGCAGACTCATAACGTATGTCCTCAATGATTTTTGTTTAATGCTAGCTAACTACTTCCAACTTGCACGGGCTTCAAACTGAAAATTTTGTGTGCGTAACTCGTTGTTTTGCGGTTTCGCAAATGAAAAGCGCACCAAGCCAAACCCTAACGGCAAACTGACACCCAGGCCGTACGAGGATGCGGTTGCGCCATTAGTAACGCTAAAATCTGCAGCTGTGTAGCGGCCCCAATCATAAAAAGTTGACAAAATAACTGGCGTAGGCCCGATGTTAAAAGCGTTCCATAACAATTCTGTCGTGACGGCTGTTTTATTATTGGCGCCTGTTACCGCGCCGCTACTATCCACTGGCCCGATTGCCCCCGCTTCATAACCTCTTACAGAGCCTGTGCCGCCGCCAAAATAACGCTTGGTTAAAGGGCTGTAATCGCGCCCAATGCCCTTGATATGGCCAAGCGATACGCCAAAGCCGGCGGACACCACGGGAGACAGCAGGAAATACGATTCATGATAATAATCGAGCTTTATATATTCGATACTGCCCAAGCCCGTCCCCCACTCCAGATTAGCCTGGTCCATGTGGCCCTGTGGCAGTACTACTTCGCTGGGCCGCCGATCAAAAACCCAGTAACCTAAAATAGGCACAGCATGATTATGTGTACCTTGGTTTGCCACATATGCTTTCAAAAATGGCGCGATATCGCTAGCGCTGTCAAGACGAAACTCTTCCAGCCCCCATCCAGCTCCCCATTGCCCCAAAGCGGTAGCGCGACTCCACATATTGCGGTAGCTGGCCTGGGATGTATGCAGGGTGCGTGATTCAGAAATAAATTGCCTCACATCGGTGATACTGATGTCGTGTGAAATTGCGCCAAACCCCCAACGGTTGGTGGGCGCCTGATATTTGCCAAGCAGTTCGCGACGCAGATTGCTGATGCGTAATGTTGCTTCTGTCAGGTCGCCGGCTTTAAACCAATTTGTTCTTGCTGCCCGTGCAGCAAAACCGGTCGGATTGCCTGGATCAGTCGATAGCTCAACCGATACGCTGAGCAATATTTCTGATTCTGCTTTACCGCCCGCACTTAAGCCTGCCGCGACAGGAGCTTCCGACACACTGGCAGGATTGTTTGCAGACGCATTAACAGAGGCAATAAAATCCGATACATTTTCCAAAGGCTTGGGGGGCAGAGGCGCTGCGCTTGAAGAGATCGGGATGATCAGCGTATACAAGGCCAAAAATACCGTAAATAAGAGTTTTTTATAGATCATGAAAATAAAGACTCAATCAAGTCAGCATGCTGTTTTTGCAACACGGGATTATCGGGGCTGACCGTCCACAATAATTCTGCACTGCGCGCTTGGTAGTGATCAAAATTCTCATCATGCGTCTCCCATGCGAGCTTCAGTGCAGCGGCACCCGAATCAACATTAAATGAATCATAGTAGTAACCCACATCCTTCAAAAATTCCGAATTATGAATGAGCGGATAGCCGCCATACAGTACATCGTAGTAAAGATAATTAAGGCCATTTTCCCAGTGATGTACCACGACGGTATCAACATGCTGGCCTAATAATTCAAAGACCGGAAAACGACTTTCTGAAGTGACTACATTGGCTTTCAATAAATCAAGCGAGGCAAAAAATTCTGTGAAATGCTGATTTTCTTTAAGGTGCAGTGTGTTGGATGCGAATACATGGTTAATGGCTTGTGGTGTTTGTCGATAAAGCTTTTCACAAATTAGCACTGGCAAATGAAATGTTTTCACGACATTGATATTGGGCTCGAATACACCAATAGAGCAACCTTTTTTCAACCGCCGCTTGTAAAAAAAATTATGTTGAATGCGGCTAATTCCCTGTCTCAACACGATCGGATCCCAAATTTGGCTGATCTGTTGAGTATTGCGCGATTTGGTCAATTGCGAATAGGAGCGATTGGTGCGCCAGTGCTGCGGCGTAATCCAGCTGGCATCAAATTCCAGCGGGAGTAGCACTTCGGCGCGATCATTCAAATTGCTGGCAATCGCTTCCAGATTCATCACAAAACTATTTCCCGCTACATAAGATACCAGCTTGCCGCCACGCTTCTGGAATGGCTCAGCCGATCCGATGGGGATACGCATGCCGACTTCAATCAGCACATCAAGCTCGGTCACGGCGGCGCTTAAGGAAAGCTGTTTAAAGCCAAATAACTGGCTGGGCTGATGTACCTGACCATCATCAGGGATCGGCACAATGCAGACCTCGGCCACACAGCGTAGACGTTGCAGCAATAGACCCAAATAAACCAGATTTTGGGTCATACCGTTATTCCACATGAAGCCGAATACATCGGCTTGTGCAGCGACTGCAGAAAGCCCAATTTTGAATTGCCGACTCATCAGTGAAGCTCCATCAGCAGCTTCTCATGCAACACAATATTGTGCGTTGCCACTGCGTTGACTTGTGCAAGCAGCGCATCGCAGCGAGCTCGATACGCGGGTAAGTTATGGTCGTGCTCGGTCAGCGCACGAATGAGTGCCTCACCACCAGAATCCGCATTAAAACTTTCATAATAGTAGCCAACATCACGTAAAAACTCCGAATTGTGTATCAGCGGATAGCCGCCATACAACACATCGTAATAAAGATAATTAAGTCCATTCTCCCAATGATGAGTGACAACAGCGTCTGCGTGGTTTGCCAAAAAATCAGCCGTTATATAGCGCTCTTCGACGGTGGCAATATTGTTTTTGACGATCTCCAAACGTGCCGCGAAGCTGTTGAAGTGCGCGTTTTGCATAAACTGTATGGCATTGGTGATGTAAATAGCCTGAAATAATTCAGGTCGCTGGCGATAGGCGGCCTCACATACCAGCATCGGCATGTGGCTGGTTTTCATGACGGTTATATTGGGATCAAGTATGCCGATGCGTTTTTTCCCGGCGCCGCTTTGATATCCAAACGGTTTTTGCAAACCGCTTAATCGCGCTTCTAAAAAAAGAGGCTGCCAAACCTGCGGCACTTCAAAGACCGGGCAGCGATAAATAGTTTCACAATATGATTTATAAGTATGAATATGTTGTGGCGTCATCCAGATGGCATCAAAAAAATCGCGGTCAAAATATCGCTCAGCATCCTGGCGTGGCGGTTGCGCAATAATGGCTTCCATTGAAATAACGATGCCATTCCCGCCTTTATAACAAATAATTTTGCAGCCGTTTTTCTTAAGTTTGCTGGCGGTGGGCTCATCGAGTGCCGCGCCGAGTGCAATCACAAAATCGAGCTGATCAGCCACTTGCGCGGTACGCACAATATCGCTTCGATTAATGGGTATCCCTTCCGGAATTGGGCCGGGCTCACCATCGCCATGATTGAGTAAAAACGCGCGCTTGCAGTTAGGCGAAGCATTGAAAAGATTGTACAGAAACA
>Ga0209511_1002168_pt1 | contig 16428 bp, 11 predicted proteins | sample SSSSmetaG_FD_184141 | JGI IMG/M metagenome (GOLD analysis project Ga0209511, IMG submission 184141) | Glacier valley bacterial and archeal communities from Borup Fiord, Nunavut, Canada, to study Microbial Dark Matter (Phase II) - ​SSSS... | ecosystem: Environmental > Aquatic > Freshwater > Ice >...
CCCATGAGGGTCACAAATAACAACATCAAAATGCACTAAAAGCCCTCATAATCAATGATTTGAGGGTTTTTTATTTCCGGTGAACAACCAAAATAAACCACTCTTTTTCAATACAATGGTGAACAGATCGGTGAACAGATTTTCGTTTCCATTCTGTTCACCGCTTTAGCCTGAAAGCCACGCCAACAAAGGATTACAAGAAATTGTTTTTCTTGTTTATTTCATTATAATTGCTTATTTTCATAGTATAATGTTTGTTCACCACTTCATTAATATTATACCCAATGGTACAAAAACACACCTTTTCTCTTCTATCATTTATTAGAAATAATAGAAAAAATTCAAACGGCGATTCTGCTGTTTATCTCCGCATGGTTAATATTGTGAATTTGGACGCCTTTCCAAACATTATTTTCGTTTATAGCTTCAATATTTTAATGTACTATTCCATTTCTTATTTTGGGTGATATTGCTGCGAAGTTATCAATAAATGCATCCATGAGCCTTACTGCTTTATCTGCACCTTCCTAACTTCAAGTGTGCTGAAATAAGTTTGATGGCGGCTGTTGTCTGTTATAAATTGCATATCCAACTTCAGTAAAAATATACTGGTTTCCACGTATTTACTTACTGTGTATATTTGGTGAGAAACGCAGGGGTTTTTTCACAAACTCACGGTATACGTCATTCATCGCCTTTATAAAACTTTAAGCTAAAAAAATGAAAAAGAAATATCTGCAATTCTTCATTATTACATTTCTGTTTAATATTTGTATTAACCATGGAATATATGCACAAGTAAATGATGCCCGAATAAAAAATATTGAAGCCGCATTCCCTGTTATTGATGAAATATTCAGCAGCTATGCTAGGCAAAATCATTTTCCCGGATTTGTGTATGGGCTGATAGTAAATGGGAAATTAATTCATACGGGAAATTTAGGTTTTTCAAACATATCTCAAAATAATTTAGCAAATAGTAAATCAGCATTTCGTATTGCTTCCATGACAAAGAGCTTTACTGCCATGGCAATTTTAAAACTTAGGGATGAAGGAAAGCTTAAGCTGGATGATCAGGTATATTTGTATATTCCTGAAGTGAAAGCGCAAAAGTATCTGACAACTGATGCGCCAGCAATAACTATTCGTAATTTACTTACTCATGGAGCAGGTTTCCCGGAAGACAATCCTTGGGGCGACCGCCAATTAGCTAAAACAGATGACGAATTAATTGCAATGATTAAAAAGGGCATCTCGTTTTCAAATAATCCGGGATTGAAATATGAATACAGCAATATGGGTTTTGCCATGTTGGGATATATTATAAAAAAAGTTTCAGGACTATCTTATGAAACATTTATTACAAAAAATATTTTAGAACCTTTAGGCATGACGCATACCTATTGGGAGTATAGCAAAGTTCCTCCAAATGAACTTGCACATGGATACCGTTGGCTGAATGAACAGTGGGTTGAACAACCCCTATTGCATGATGGCACTTATGGTGCAATGGGTGGTATGATTACTTCAATAGAAGATTTCAGTAAGTACGTATCCCTACAGCTTTCTGCATGGCCGCCACGAAATGATATGGATAATGGCCCCATAAAAAGAAGCTCACTTCGTGAAATGCAGTTTCCATGGAACATTAGTAGTTTTAATCCACAATATAAATATCCAAGTGGTCGTGTTTGTCCTGTTGTAACTGCTTATGCATATGGTTTGGGATGGACCAAAGATTGCGAGAGCAGAGTATATGTTGGACATAGTGGCGGTTTGCCCGGCTTTGGAAGCAATTGGAAAATAATGCCCGAATATGGGATTGCAATCATTTCCTTCAGCAATCTTACATATGCGCCTGCGAGTTTTATCAACATGCAAATATTGGATACACTTATTGCCATAGCAAAGCTGCAACCAAGGCAATTACCTGCATCCGCTATTTTAAACCAGAGAAAAAATGAATTAATTAATTTATTGCCAGGCTGGAAGAACCCTGAAAAAACACACATTTTTGCAGAAAACTTCTTCATGGATTATTTTCCTGATTCTTTAAGAAAAGAGGCTATGGCTATATTTAATAAAGCCGGCAAAATTATTAACATTGAGGAACTCATTCCTGAAAACAATTTGCGGGGTTCATTTATTATGGAAGGGGAAAACAATGACATAGAAATAAGCTTTACATTGACGCCGGAAAATCCCCCGTTGATACAAGAATATCATATCAAAGAAAGGAAAAAAATTAAATAATTCACTCAAAAAAAAGTAGCACGAACGCATAACAAAAGGTTTGCCGCAAGGCTGGCGGTCGGTATAACAATCGGCTGTTGTACTACTATCAGCTAATATTGGGCTTGACTGAATTCTATTTGGCTTTTAGCTGTTAACTTCAACTTCAGTTTTTCAACCGGCTTCAGTTGCCGGGCCGTTAATTATAAAATACCAGCCTTGCGGCAAGCCTCTAACGTTCTATGCTACCTTGTTGGACAGTTCACAAATGATGAAAATAATTTTATAACAACCTTCATAAATTCTGGACAATGAAACAAAAATTTCTTTGTGTTTTACTCTTTACTTTCTTATTCCACATTGTCAATGCACAATTAACTGACTCATTGACAAAAAAAGTCGATTCTATTTTTGCTGAATACAATAAAACAAATTCACCAGGTTGTGCTTTGGCAATATTGAAAGACGGTATAATTATTTACAAAAGAGGGTACGGCATGTCCAATATGGAATATAATATTGCAATCAGCCCATCTTCAATTTTTCATGTGGCTTCTGTTTCCAAACAATTTGCCGCCGCCGCTATTATAAGGCTTTCGCTCGAAGGGAAATTGTCTCTGAATGATGACATAAGAAAATACATACCGGAAGTTCCTGATTTTGGTCATACCATTACTTTCAACAATCTTTTACATCATACAAGTGGCCTGAGAGATCAATGGGATCTGCAAGGCCTAGCGGGTTGGCGGGACGATGATCTGATAACAGAAAAAGATATACTAGAGATGCTTGCCCGTCAGAAAGCATTGAATTTTTCACCCGGCGATGAATATACCTATTGCAACACAGGCTACACCTTACTTGGTATTGCAGTTAAAAAGATTACAGGTGTGTCATTAAGAGAATATGCAGATTCAGTTTTCTTTAAACCTCTTGGTATGACCAGTACTCATTTTCACAGCGATCATTCTGAGATTACTCCTAACCGAACTTCAGCATTTCAGAAAGATGAAAAAGGAATATGGAAAATAAGTATCCCTGTATTTGATACCTATGGTGCCACAAGCCTCTTTACAACTGTAGAAGACTTAGCTAAATGGGATGAAAACTTTTATACAAAACAAATTGGAGGTAATAATTTTGTGAATGCCATGCAGCTTACAGGCTTTTTGAATGACAATACTCCACAAACATATGCTTCTGGTTTAGTTATACAAACATACAATGGTTATAAAACAGTAGAGCACGGTGGTGCAGACGCTGGATACCGTAGCTATTTTCTGAGGTTTCCTGATCAACATTTTTCAGTGATTTTGCTTGCCAATCTTGCCAATATTAATACAAGGTCTCTTTCAACCAAGGTGGCCGATGTTTTTTTGAAAAACAATATTTTAAAAGAGCAGATTTCAACTATTAAAATTGATAGCAATATTGTTAAAGGTTGGGTAGGTGACTATCTCGATATGAATACAAAGTTGACTTTAAAACTTAACTATAAAAATGAAAAATTACTGGTTGGCAATACAGCGCTGAAACCCTCAAGTAATTTATTTTTTTCTGACCCTAACGGGGTATCTACTTATTCTTTTAGCGGAGATTCATTAAACGCAAAATTTGTATTATCTGCAAAAGGTTTAAGAAACAGAATATTCGAAAAAGTAATAAAAATACCTTTAACATCGGTACAATTGCAGGAATACAAAGGAGAGTTTTATAGCACTGAATTAGACACGAAATATAAAGTAACGATGAGTGACACCGTGTTGCTAATAAAAATTCCAAGAAATGATGAAATGAAATTCTCTCCGTTTATAAGGGATATGTTTTCTGGTGATTTTAATATTATATTCTCACGGGATAAAACAAATATGATAAGTGGTTTTTTTTTGACAACCGGAAGAGTACGAAACTTGTATTTTGAAAAACTAAGAACTAAATAATTGGGTATTGCATCTCCATTATTATTTACTGAGACGACAAACACTTTTTGTAAATAGGGAGTATAATGAAAGGCAGCATACAACAAGCGGTTGGCTATATGGCGTTTCGACGAATATATTCTCATCTTTTTGTTCGCTATCAGCAGCAGTCCGGGCTTGACTTTTACTATTGAGCTTTAGTTGTTATCTTCATCAATAGTAATTCTATTCCGCTGCGGCTCCGGGCTTGACTTTATAAAATACCAGCACAGCAGCAAGCCGTCAACCTTGTGCGTCACTTTAAACAGACCTCAATCAGTAACCTTCATCTTAAAAGTTGGACAAATGAAAAAAATTATGAAAATGAAAATAATTTTTATTACCGCTTTATATAGTTTCATTTTCTTAAATACCTATGCTCAGACCAGCTCTGATGATTTAACACTAGCAAAAATTAAAAATATAGGTTATCAGCAATCTATGGTTAAACAAATGACCTATGAAATGGCAGATGTGTACGGACAAAGGCTCACAGGTAGCCGGGAATATTTAGCTGCTGCCAAATGGGCATCGGCTAAAATGAAAGAAGCAGGACTTATAAATGTACACTTCGAAAATTTTTGTACTGATTGTCGTGGTTGGAATGTGAAGAATTTTAATGTAGAACTACTCTCCCCAAATTACATGCATATTGTTGCATATCCATTGGCATGGACAAAAAGCACTAAGGGTATTGTAGAAGGTGATGTAGTAAACATTGAAAGTTTTACCGACATGAATTTACTGAAACAACATTATGGCGGTAAATTGAAAGGTAAAATTATCCTGTTAGGGAAAGAGCCCATGCTCAAATCCCTGCCAGATACCGTATTCAAAAGATTTTCTAAAGTACAGTTGGAAGATATGCAGGAACGCTTAGTACCCCAGATTAAAGTAATACCCATGCCCAAACAATTAGAAATATGGCATGACGAATATTTTAACGATAATGCTTTCCTTCAATTCGTGGAAAGTGAGGGAGCCATCGCAGTATTTAAAACGTCTTCATCTGTTGCAGGCATTGTAAACGTAGCAGGAACTTATTATTACAAAGACAATGACCCCAAACCATTACCATATTTTATTATTATGCCCGAACATGCGGGCAGGATTATCAGACTTCTAAAACAAAATATAATCCCCAGAATAAAACTTAACCTTGAAACAATCTTTTATAATGAACCTGATAATAATGTAAACATAATTGGAGAAATTACAGGCAGCGATGCTAACCTGAAGTCTGAAGTAATACTGATTGGTGGACATTTTGATTCATGGCATACAGCTTCCGGTGCTACCGACAACGGTGGGAATTGTATGGTGCTATTAGAAGCATTACGAATTTTGAAAGAGAGTGGGTTGATGCCAAAGAGAACAATTCGCCTTGCTTTTTTTGGAGGAGAAGAAGAAGACTTTAATGGCTCTATAGGCTATGCCACCCGACATTTCGGTAATCTAAACAGTAAGCCAAATAGCGAGTCTCAAAAGGTAGCCGCTTATCTTAATCTTGATAATGGCATGGGAGCAATCAGGGGAATTTATTTGCAAGGGAATGAATTTGCCCGTCCGGTATTTGAGGAAGTCTTCCGTCGGTTTTCTTCTACACAACAATACTACACGACTATCGAAAACAAGTTGGATAATGACCATCTCACCTTTGACTATTATAAAATCCCTGCATTCCAATTTATCCAAGACCCATTAGATTATCGTCCTGTCACTCATCATACACAATTAGATTTGCCGGAGTATGCACCTGAAGCTGACATGATGAAAAATGCTGTAATGGTAGCGTGGACAATTTACTCACTTGCCACAGGCGAAAAAATGGTACCAAGGAAAATGAAAAATTGATTACTGTAGCTACAAAAAAATATGATATGAAAATACTTCTTTGTTTATGCCTGATCCTGTCATCAGGAACCATGTTGATTGCACAGGATTCAAAAAAAATCAACAAGTCACAAATAGCAAATATTATAACAGAATCCTTTGATCAAATTTGGTCTGATCTAAATTCTAAAAACATTGAAAAATTCTATACAAAGGACTTCCTTCTTTTGGAAAATGGAGAAGTATGGAATAATGATTTTATTGCAAATTATTTAGACCATGCCATAATTCAGAAACCGATACCCAAACGTGTGAATACCATCGAAATAATTAAAATTAAAATCACCGATAAAACAGCCTGGATCGCCTATAAAAACGCTGCGATATTTTCCATTGATAATAAAATTGTAAGAAGGGCAAGTTGGCTAGAAAGCGCCTCAGCTATTTTGACAGCAGAAGGCTGGAAATTGGACATGCTTCATTCTACCCGGACAAAAAATGAAATTATAAAAGTTGACAGTACGAGATTAAAAACACATTGAACGGTTCAAAATGCGCCCTCATATTTTTCACCCAATAATAAATCAATGCAATGCTTAAAAAACTTTTATCATTTACTTTTTTCTTCTCATTTGTTTGTTTTACTAAAACGGTATGCAGTCAGTCACTTTCCGATAAAGTAGACAGCTATGTTAAAGAGGCTATGATAGAACGGCATATTCCCGGGCTGTCATTGGCTGTTATAGTTGATGGTGTGCCGGTAAAAGTGAAAGGATACGGATTATCAAATATTGAAAATAATATAACCGTTAATCCTGAAACGGTTTTTCAATCGGCTTCAGTTCTGGGCTTGCAGTTAGAAAATACAAGCCCTGCGGCAAGCCCTGATCGCTGTGCGTCACTTTAAACAAAGTATTCGATTATTAAAACAAGAAAAATGAAAATATCCTTAACCGCAGCCTTACTCCTTGTCATTTGCTGTTTTACAGGAACACTGCAAGCACAAAACTCTAAAGATATCAGTATGGCCTCGGGTGGAAAACTAAAACCACTGCAAGCCATTATGGACATTCGGCATTATACCATTGCCTTAGAGATGTGGATATTGATAAGAAGGCAATCAAAGGTTATACTGAAATAGAATTGATTTTAACTTCGTCCTCAGATACGTTATTGTTCGATTTCACTCATATTCTGAAAGTGACTAAAATAATGGTTGATAATAAAGTGCAACCCTTTATGGAAAAAGAGGACCAAATATATATTACAAAGAAAACTGCTTTTACTGATGCTAAACATTCGGTAAGAATATATTATGAAGGAAATCCAACTATTGCAGCCCGCCCGCCATGGAGTGGCGGTTTTACGTGGACAAAGGATAAAAATGGAAATCCTTGGGTAAACATTGCTTGTCAATTTGAAGGTGGAAAAATCTATTTTCCGTGCAAAGATCATCCAAGCGATGAACCCAATGAAGGAGCCGATTTATTTATTACTATTCCAAAAGGTCTATCGGTTGCCGGGCCAGGTTTACTGCAATCTGTAAAAAAAGAAAAAAACAACAAAGAAACATGGCATTGGAAAACCAACTATACGATAAGTAATTACTGCATCGTTTTTGATATAGGAAAGTATAAAGTATTCAAAAAGAATTATACTACTTGTGAAGGCAATGTTGTTCCCATTGAGCTATATATTCTTGAACAAGATACGGCAAAAGCTAAATACTTGCTTGATATCAAAGAAAGAGATGCACACATACTGGAAAAATATTATGGAGAATATCCTTGGGTAAAAGAAAAAATTGGTGTTGCCGAGGTGCCTAATTCAGGGATGGAACATCAAACCATGATTACATTTAAAGATAGTTTAACATTCAAAAAGTTCCAAGGCAACTTAGACTATGAAGATGTGTATTACCATGAATTTGTTCACGAATGGTGGGCCAATAAAATTACCAATAAAGATTGGTCACACATGTGGATAGAAGAAGGCAACGCTACTTATGCAGAAGCGTTGGCAATGAGAGAACTTGGCGGTGAAGCAGCCTATGATGCACAAATGCTTAAATACAGATTTTCCACAAACATGAGTGGAAACACAGCACCTTTAGTATCGCATGATGGATCAACGGTAAAAGATGTCTATAAATCTGGGATTTATGCTAAAGGCGCTATGTTAATGCATACGTTGAGGTATGTTATTGGCGACAGTCTTTTTTTTCCAATGCTTAAGAAATTCGCAACGAACGTTAAGTATCCGTATAACCAATTTTTTACAACAGCTGATGTAGAACAGTTTTTTATCAGGGTAACGGGAAAAGATTTAAGCCCAATTTTTAATTTTTATTTGAATACTACAAAAGAAATAGAAATTAATGTGTACCAATTGGCTTCTGATAGATATAATATGACCGTCAGTAATGCTCCGATAGATTCTTTACCGCTTGATATTGCTACTGACTCAGGAATCATCCATACAATAATGGACGCTACAATCGATAAACCTTTTCGGATAGAAAGTAAAACACCTCCTGTTATAGACCCAAGAGGATGGTACTTTAGAAAAATTATCTTTCACTAAAAAAGCGAACGCACAACACGCGGTTTTGTGCAATTGGGTCATAACGTTGAAACAATCTTCGGCAATGCATATCCAGGGTTTGGTATCGGTGGACGGAGTTCTGCTGGGCTGTAGTTCTTAACTTCAGCTTTTAGTTATAAATTTGGCTTCAGTTTCGGGCGGCCAGTTGGTCAATTCCCCAACTGTACAAAGCCTAAAACGTTAGCAGCCATTAACAATAGTAATGACACAACATCACCTTTGTAAGACGTTGCTGAAAAGTAAAATCAAATATATAAAACCAAATCCCTAACTGCTCTACAATGAAAAAATTTGCATTGCTTGCCGTTTTGACTTTACCGTTAGCAGCTTTTTCCCAAAATGCCGATTCGGCGTGGTTGATGAATAACTATACCAAAAAAGAAGTGAGTATACCCATGAGGGATGGTATAAAACTGTTCACGTCCATTTATATTCCTAAAGACCAAACCGAAAAGCATCCCATACTTTTAACCCGTACGCCGTATTCGGTATGGCCGTATGGCAAAAGTTTCAGAGCTTACTGGCGCAGTTATATGATGCGGTATTGTAAAGAAAACTACATTATGGTCAACCAGGATGTAAGGGGCAAATACATGAGCGAAGGCAACTTTCAAGTGGTGCGGCCATTCAATCCCGATAAAAAAACAGCGGCTGATATTGACGAAGCGAGCGACAGTTATGATACCATTGACTGGCTGATAAAAAATATTGATAACAATAATGGCAACGTTGGCGCCATTGGTATTTCTTTTCCCGGCTTTTATGCCACTATGGTAGCGCTTAGCAACCACCCGGCATTAAAGGTGGTTAGTCCGCAGGCACCCGTTACGGATAGGTTTTTTGGCGACGATGACCATCACAACGGTGTAATGATGCTGATGGATGCTTTCGATTTTCAGGTGGCCTATGGTTTTACTGCACCAAGCAGGGCACCATCAGTAACAGGGGCACTGGGAACGCTTCGCATAAATGCACAGGATAACTATGCGTATTATTTAAAAATGGGCGCCATGCCCAATTTTACAAAACTAAGTGGCGACACCATGAAGTTTTGGAGCGACATGATGAACCATCCCAACCTTGATGATTGGTGGAAGGCCCGTGATGCACGTAGCGGCATAAAAAATGTTAAACCAGCCATGCTAATAACGGGTGGACTCTTTGATGCCGAAGATGGATATGGGGCATGGAATACGTACAAGGCATTGGTGAAGCAAAGCCCCCGGACAATTAGTAAACTTGTAGTAGGGCCATGGTATCATGGACAATGGGCGAGCAACGACGGAGCACACCTTGGTAATATCAATTTTGAAAGCAATACCTCACTTTATTACCAGGATTTGGAAGTGCCTTTTTTTAATTATTATATGAAAGGAACGGGTAGTGATACCCTAAGCAAAGCCACTATTTTCTTTTCCGGAGAAAATAAATGGCGCAGGTTTACAGCGTGGCCGGTAAGCAATGCTGTTACAACACCGGTTTACCTGCAGCAAAATGGTAAGTTATCGTTTACGCCTGCAAGTGGCCGGCAACTTTCTTTTGACAGTTATATCAGCGATCCTGCCAAACCGGTGCCTTATGCAGAAAAAGTGCATGCCGAAAGAACAAGGGAATATATGGATGATGATCAACGCTTTGCTGCCCGCCGCACAGATGTGCTAACGTATGATACCGGAATATTAAACGGTGATATGACCGTGGCAGGCCTTGTAGTTGCTGACCTAATGGTAAGCCTTTCAAATACCGACGCCGATTTTATAGTAAAACTGATAGATGTATTTCCTGATGATGCTCCCGTTAACCTTGTTACCAACTACCCAATGGGGGGCTACCAAATGCTGGTACGTGCCGAAGTAATGCGTGGTAAATTTCGCAACAGTTTTGAAAAACCAATGCCGTTTATACCCAACCGTCCAACTACAGTAAAATATACTATGCCCGATGTAGCACACACTTTTAAAAAAGGGCATAGATTAATGATACAAATACAAAGCACCTGGTTTCCTTTAACTGATCGTAATCCTCAAAAATTTACAGACAATATCAATAAAGCCACCAATGCCGATTTTGTAAAAGAAACCATTAAGGTTTACCATAACAGTTCGAAGATCATATTACCTGTTATTAAGTAACAGGCGGCTTGGGAATATCTGCAAGTGAGGAATATCTGCTCAACTTTTTGTTCACTGATCGGGTTTGGTTTCGGCTCGTAGATACCACCGGGCTTTTTTTTTAATTTCAACTCTGTAACTTTATTCAATAGCAGTTACATGTTGAAGGATCATAATAAACATAATACAAAGATCATCTCTGTAAATAATCAATTATGAAAAAGGCATTTGTTTTATTTAGTCTGTTTTTTTACACATCGCATATAAATGCACAATTCCAAATGGCAAAAGCTCCTGTTGCTGATAAAAAAGAATATTGGCGTACCCTGCATGATGACAGAGTATTAGATAACTATTATTGGATGTATGATTATTTTGGCAAAGGCCCGGACAGTTCAAAAGTAGTAGACTATTTAAAAGCAGAGAATACATATTTAGACGCGGTAATGACCGGAACAAAAAAGTTTCAGGCTGATCTGTTTAAAGAAATGAAAGCAAGAATAAAAGAGAAAGATGAAACTGTGCCTGTGTATAAAAATGGATTCTATTATTACAGCCGTACAGAAGACGGTAAGCAGTATTACAAATATTGCCGTAAAAAAGGAAGTTTAAATGCCAAAGAGGAAGTCTTATTAGACGTTGATAAAATGGCGGAAGGTCATTCTTATTATACAGTGTCAGGCTTTGAAGTAAGTGAGAATAATAAATTATTGGCATTCGGCGTAGATGACGTGAGCAGAAGACAATACACCATATATATTAAGAACATAGAAACAGGTGAAATTCTGAAAGATGCTGTGAAAAATACGGAAGGCTCGGCTTGCTGGGCAAGTGACAACAAAACGTTCTTCTATACTTCAAAAAATCCCGTAACACTTTTAGCTGAAAAAATAAACCGCCACATTCTTGGTACCGATGCTGCCAAAGATGCTGTTGTGTACGAAGAAAAGGACAAGAGTAATTATATAGAGGTTAATAAAAGCAAGAATAATAAATTCATTTTTATTACCTCGCAGGCAACTATGAGTTCTGAAATAAGATTTCTTGATGCCTCAAGACCGGCAGCTCCTTTCGAAATATTTACTCCCCGTATGAAAGATGTGTTATATGATGTAACAGTTTTGGGAAATAAATTTTTGATTCGTACCAATAAAGACGCTGCAAAGAATTTTAAATTAATGGAGTGCCCGTTAACCAAAACAGAAGCAACCAATTGGAAGGAAGTTATTGCGCACCGCACGGATGTATTGCTGCAAGGAGTAGAAGAATTTAAAGATTTTATTGTGCTTAATGAGCGTGTTAATGGGTTAGTGAGACTACGTGTCAGAGGTTTAAAAAATAATGCAGAACATGACATTAATTTTGGCGAAGCATCCTATGCAGCCAATTTTGGTGTAAACCCGGAATACAACACAACTATATTACGTTATGGTTATACATCATTAACTACACCCGCTTCGGTATATGATTATAATATGGTTACCAAAGAAAAAAAGTTGATGAAACAACAGGAAGTATTGGGAGGTTATAACGCAGCAGATTATGTAACTGAACGGTTATATGCTACCTCAAAAGACGGAACAGAATTGCCTGTTTCCCTGGTGTACAAAAAAGGATTTAAAAAAGATGGTAAAGCCCCTTTGTTATTATATGCTTACGGAAGTTATGGTATCAGTCTCGATGCAGGCTTTAGCAGCAGCAGATTAAGTTTATTAAACCGTGGGTTTGCTTTTGCAATGGCACACATACGTGGCGGGCAGGAAATGGGACGTAGTTGGTATGAAGACGGCAAGCTGATGAAAAAGAAAAATACGTTTACCGACTTTATTGATTGTGGCGAATTTTTAGTGAAAGAAAAATTTACGGGCAGGGAACATCTGTATGCGCAAGGCGGCAGTGCAGGTGGATTGTTGATGGGCGCTGTAATAAATATGGCACCTGAATTATGGCATGGTGTTATTGCACAGGTGCCTTTTGTAGACGTAGTGAATACCATGCTGGATGAAAGTATTCCCTTAACTACAAACGAATTTGATGAATGGGGAAACCCAAAAAATAAGGAGGCATATTTTTATATGAAGAGTTACAGCCCTTATGAAAACATTGAGAAAAAAAATTATCCGAATTTATTGGTAACAACAGGTTTACATGACAGCCAGGTACAATATTTTGAACCGGCAAAATGGGTGGCGAAATTACGGGCCATGAAAACTGATAAAAATATTTTGTTATTAAATACCAATATGGAATTTGGGCATGGCGGTGCAAGCGGCCGTTTTGATTTTTTAAAAGATGTTGCCCTGAATTATGCTTTCTTATTTACCTTAGAAGGAATATACAAATAGCTTTTATTTAATTTCTGAATGCACCGCAGCAGGCAATAAAGGTACTTCCAACAGTGGGTTTCGACCTTGGAACAACAGCAGTGAACGTTAGCGGCAACTTTACAAACGGCATTCCAATCATCAATTATCCTTCAAATATCAATATGAGCATTAAATTATTTCTACTTCTGAGTTTCTGGACCGGTATTGCTGAAGCTCAATCCTATCGGCGCATTCATAATAAAGCAATTCTCGTTGATACCCACAATGATTTCCTGTCGAAAGTCATGGAGCATAATTTTTCATTAGATGCAGATCTGAAAGGAAAAACGCACAGTGACCTGGCTCGTTTTAAAACAGGCGGGCTGGATGTTCAGTTCTTTTCTGTTTGGAGCGATGGCAATCAAAAAAATCCTTTTGCATTTGCGAATCGTCAGATCGATAGCCTGGATGCAGTTATTAAAAGAAATCCCGCTAAAATTGTAAAGACAGGCACGCTAAAAGAAATTTTAGAGGTTGTAAAGGAAAATAAAATAGCTGCATTGATCGGGCTTGAAGGCGGACATCAGATTGAAAACAGTCTTGAGAATCTTGATCTGCTTTATAAGCGTGGTACTCGCTATATTACACTTACATGGAATAATTCTACCGATTGGGCAACGAGTGCTTTTGACGAAAAGACAAATCCGGCATTTAAAGGAAAAGGATTATCCGGTTTTGGCAGGGAGGTAGTACAGCACATGAACAAATTAGGGATGTTGGTTGATGTGTCACACGTTGGCGAAAAAACATTTTGGGATATTATGGAAACGACCACCAAGCCAATTATCGCTTCACATAGTTCTGTTTATACGCTTTGCCCGTTTCGGAGAAATTTAAAAGATGAACAAATCAAAGCAATTGCCCGAAATAACGGCGTAATACAAATCAATTTTAATTCAGGGTTTATCGATTCAACAGAAATGAGGAGGGAAGATGCTTTTATAAAAATTCATCAGGCAGAATATGACTCATTACAGCATGCGACAAACAGTGAATACATAGCCGAAGAAATGATTCATAACAAGTACAGGAACGAATCAGATAAACTACGGGCGCCGCTTGCTTTACTTATTGAGCACATTGAGTATGTTATCAGATTAGTGGGTGTAGATTATGTGGGTATCGGTTCTGATTTTGACGGCATCGTTGTTCCACCGCAGCAACTGGATGATGTTAGCTCATATCCTTTAATTACAAAAGCGTTAATCGAAAAAGGATACTCTAAAAAGGATATTAATAAAATTCTTGGTGGCAATCTGTTGCGAGTATTAAAGGCTAATGAACTAAAGTGAAATGCAGGGCCAGAGATGGAACACTATCGCCAACATGCCGGGATAAATTTATTGAATTGTAAACATAGGATGCGGTTTGGCATTATTGGGTCAGAAAGTTAAAACATAGGGGGGGATAGTTCGCTATCAGCTCGACGTTAATAATTTAGCTTTAGTTGTTATCTTCAATTTTTAAAAAAATATTTGGCTTCAGTTGTCAGCAGACGTTTTTCAAATATCCCAACAACGCCAAGCCCTGATCTGTTGTGCGTCATGAATGATCGATACACAAACTATATAATATTAGATAAGTTGCATTAAATTATCGGCATGAAAAAATTAATCTTTGCATTCCTCCTGTTATCGCTTATCAGCTTTGATAGTAAAGAACAATTAAAATATAAGCAACCGGACAGGCCCAATATTTTGCTGATTGTGGCAGATGACCTTGGCTACACCGACCTGGGATGTTTTGGCGGTGATATTAATACTCCAAACATTGACCTACTGGCAAAAAAAGGTCTTTTGTTTAACCGGTTTCACACTGCACCTTTATGTGCACCTACACGAAGTATGATATTATCCGGAAACAACAATCATGTTGCAGGTATTGGCTCCATGTTCCCTGTTGATAATACTTCAAGACAAGGTAAGCCCGGTTACGAACATCATTTGTCTGACAGAATAGTAACTGTTGCCCAATTACTGAAAGATGGAGGATATCAAACATTCATGGCAGGTAAGTGGCATATAGGAAGTGAAGATGCGTATATACCTTATGCAAAAGGCTTTGAAAAAAGTTTTGCTTTACTGGAAGGGGGCGCCAATCATTTTGGCAATAATGCCATTTTTGAAAACAAGCCACCACAATACCGGGAAGACAATAAAGCTGTGCAATTTCCTGAAGGGAGGTTTTCTACCGAAGTATACACAGATAAAATGATGGGTTACATCCAGCATGCGCAAAAAGACAAACCTTTTTTTGCTTACTTCGCTTATACTGCTCCGCATTGGCCGCTACAGGTTCCTGATGAATATATTGATAAATACAAGGGTAAATATGATATGGGATATGATTCGCTGAGAGTGCTACGGTTTCAATATCAAAAAGCGAAGGGTATTATTCCCGCCAATGCAAAGTTGCCACCCCGTCTCAGCAGCATTAAACCCTGGACACAGTTAACTGCAGAAGAAAAAAAGATCGAATCAAAGAAAATGGAATTGTATGCGTCCATGATTGACAATCTTGATAAACATGTTGGTGAATTTATACAGTTTCTGAAAGATTCAAAACTATTAGATAATACACTTATTGTTTTTATGTCGGATAACGGTGCTGCGGCAGAAGATTTTTATAATCATCCCGGGTTTGGCCCTTTCATCCGCAAGCATTATGATAACAGCTATGATAATATGGGTAAAGCTTCTTCTTTTGTCTCTTATGGGCCACAATGGGCACAGGTTGGTGCGGCACCATTTAAATTATTTAAAGAATACCCTACTGAAGGTGGAATCAATACACCACTTATTATTTCAGGTAAGTATGTAAAAAGAACCCCTGGAATAGAAAATGTATTTATCAATGTGATGGATTTGGCTCCAACTTTTCTTGAAATAGCCCATATATCTTACCCAGAAATGTATAATAACAAAAAAGTGACACCCATGCTTGGACAATCATTTTTACCCTTTATACAGGGAAAAAGCAAAACCATTCATGATGCAAGCTATGTATATGGATTGGAGCATTATGGAGGTTGTTTGTTGATAAAAGGCAATTGGAAAATTACAAATACAAGTGATCCTTTTGATGAAACCGCTTTTGAATTGTATAAAATTGATAAGGATTGGGGAGAAACAAAAAATCTTTCAAAGTCTCAACCCAAAAAATTGAAAGAGATGATAAATGAGTGGAACATATTTAAAAAGAAAGTGGGCATTATACCGCTGGATAAAGGAGAAAGGATTCATCTGGATATTATTAGGTAATTAGTATCACGAACGCAGAATATAGGTGGCTGATGCACAACTACCATTTGAAAAATAATCCAAC
>Ga0209511_1002172_pt1 | contig 16398 bp, 21 predicted proteins | sample SSSSmetaG_FD_184141 | JGI IMG/M metagenome (GOLD analysis project Ga0209511, IMG submission 184141) | Glacier valley bacterial and archeal communities from Borup Fiord, Nunavut, Canada, to study Microbial Dark Matter (Phase II) - ​SSSS... | ecosystem: Environmental > Aquatic > Freshwater > Ice >...
AAATAATGGCTATAAAAGATGCTTGTAAAAATATGCAGAGCATTGATCTTTCAGGCTGTGATATTTACTGTTCAGGCGAACCATGCCCTATGTGTACAGCAGCTATATACTGGGCAAATTTAAAAAAAATTTATTACTGCAACACAGAAAAAGATGCTATGGAATATGGATTTGTAGATAAAGAAATATTGGCTGAGTTAAAGAAGCCAACTGATAAAAGAAAAATAAAAAGTACACGGATAACCAATCCTGATGCACTTAAGGTTTTTGATAAAGCATTGAAAACACATTTATAGTATAATCTGAAGATCCTTATTTGTATATGCGAATTGCAGATGATTGAGGGCCGTTGATTTGGAGGAAAAGCCTCTTATGTGAATTTTCCAATTTTCAAGCAACGATTAAAAAACCTAAAGCAGATAATCTTTAAAAACGATTAAAAAAAATATTACCGGGTACAATATTTAATGAGGGTTTTGGTTGGCAGGTACTTTTGGTTTTACTAAAGACGGATTATCTTAAATAGGCAAATCACCTGAATATGAAAACGCATTGTTTGTGCTTGGCTTGGTGGAAATGGAATCGCATTTTCAACTCAGACTATGGATTTTACTCATGATTTAATGGAAGGAAAAACAAATGAACTTGCGCAATATTATCATTTTGGCCGAGTGAAACATTTTATTATTCAACATCTATATTTAACGCTTATTAAATTATTGTTGAAAGAAAAGGTGATTGTAAATTGGTCGGAATTATCCGATGATAATGCACTACCAGTCTAATATGTACATTTAAATATTTATTCTTCATTAATTCTCCCACAAAGCTCACCTTTTGTCTTCGTGGCGGCAATGAATTGTCTGGCATAAACGCATCCAGCCCCACATAGCCACCATTTATTCCATTGCTTCATTGACTTGGTCGCCAAAAGCCGGTAGCCGTCCCATAATTAATTTTTTAAATCTTTAAAATGAAATGTTATGGAGCAGATAATGAATTTATCAGAATTAAACATGGTGTCAGAAATTGAATTGGTTTACAAAAACAAAGTAAAACCTTCTGAAAGACCATTTGGTAAAATCTGCGAAGCAATGTTATCAATTATTCATTGTAAGTTTAGTTAATCTCCCCCTAATGAAAAAAGCCCACAAACATAGTGTTTGCAGGCTTTTAGCTTAATTTGATATTGATTATGGCGGAGAGTTAGGGACTTTAACCTTTGATAATTTCTATAAATCTGTTTGTGTTTGGTATGGTAAAGCAGCAAGTTTATATGTTGATACTAAAAAGGTGAGTAAAAATAACTAAACCTGTTAGAAAAATAAATGCCCCCCTTTTTGCCCCCCTTTCAAAAATACCATATCTTTACGCCAAGTTAAAAGCAAAAGATATGAGTACCGTTAAACAGGCTATCAATGCCGAGAAATCCAAAGGGGTAACAATCAGTTTTGAACTACGCTCTGAAAAAAAGGATAAGGACGGAAAAACTCCCGTTCGGCTAATCTATCAAATAAAAGGACAAAGGACCAGGTGCAACACCGGGCAAAGCATTTTACCTGAATGTTGGGATAAAAAAAACCAGCAGTCATTTTATATTGATAAAAAAACAGCTAAACAGAAATACCCTCTTGTTAGCTACGAACTATTTTTTACTGAAACACAAGCAAAGGAATTTAATGAAAAGCTTACCGATGTTATAAAAGAAACTAAGAAAATAACGGATCGGATGGTAATGGACAAAATAGTATTCGATGCTGAAATGGTAATTGAGAAATTAAAAGAAAACAAAACAGCAACTACAAAAAAAACAGAACCTACCAATATTGTATTTGACTTCATAGATCAATACTTAATAGATAATAAGGCAACAAGGGAACCGGGGAGCCTTAGCGTATACAAGTCAATGAAAAATCATTTAAGGGCATACCAGGATCAAACAAAAAAGAAAGTAACGTTTGAAAAGATTGATTATTCATTTTTTAAATCCTTTCAGAATTTCCTTGTTGGCCGCAAAAAGATTGTAGGTGATGAATTGGTACCAATGCTAAATAATATTACCATAGCAAAGCAGTTAAGCACCCTTAAAACATTTTTAAACTACGCAAAGCTGCAGAATATCAAAATATCTGATGATTACAAAAAGTTTAAGATCACAAAAGACAGCCTGGAAGTAATTGCCCTCATAAATGATGAATTTGAAAAGCTTTATTATTTGGATCTTACCAACAATAAGAAGCTTGCCCAGGTAAGAGATATATTTTGTTTTGCTTGTGTCACTGGCTTTAGGTATTCTGATATGAAGCAATTGAAATGGGAGCACATCAAAGAAGATGAAATTATATTAACAGTGATAAAAACAGGGGAAAGGTTAACTGTTCCATTAACCCCCTACTCCATGGCTATCTTGGCCAAATATAAATCTTCAAGAAAACCATTACCAATGATTAGCAACCAAAAGTTAAATGATTATTTGAAGGAACTGTGTAAACTAGCCAGCATTAATGAACCAATTGAAATAGTGCGGTCTTACGGAATTAAAAGAGAAGCTATCACCTATCCAAAACATGAATTGATTGGGGTACATACCGGCCGCAAAACATTTGTGTGCTTATCTCTTGAAAAGGGAATGAGTGCAGAACAAGTAATGGCTTGCACCGGGCATAAAGATTATCAAAGCTTCAAAAGGTATTTACATGTTACAGAAAAACTTAAGAAAGTTGTAATGAACAAAGCCTGGGGGGAAATTAAACCAGTATCAAAATTGAAAGCAGTTTAAATAATTTTATGGATAATGTTTACCGTTTTATTACAGATTTGGGTAATTATATAAATCTTATGCGGATAACTAGGGACGTCGAAATAGAAAAGGAAGCGGAGCCTAGTTATAAGGATGTAATGAGAACTCGTTATGATACATTATTTAGAGAATGCGTAAACATGCATAGGCATGTCCATGAAATATTAGACAAAAATTGGTTGGAAATAGAGTATTCAATCAAAACAGCAATAAGTAAACGAGATTTAATCGGACAAATCTCTTTGCGCAATGAATTACTGAGTGATATAAATAGATACAAAAACTGGCTTGTTAAAAGGAATGAAAATGGTGAATTTAGTATGGATTCTGTATATAAGCTCCGTGTGGTGCGATTGGAAGATACAGAAGATGGAACAAAAAAAGAAGTTGTAGAATTCTTCAATCTTTCACTTCATTTCTTTGCAGAAAAACTAAATTTAATATTAAAGCGACTTCAATATATAATTGATGAAAAATTTAAGTTTTTAGAATTAAATGAGGACTTAAATAAAAAAGAGGATTTTATTAATAAAAATTTACATTGCTTTTCTGGATATTGGAATGACACAAAAATTATGAAAGATAATGAATATGCTCGGCTCATAATTTATGCTACGGAAACAATGGATAAAAAGAAAGTACCTTCTCGAATAAATCCAATCGCTACTGGTTATAGTAATTTGAGTAAAGAATTTTACAAACATTCAATTTATAAATTATGGAAGGATTTAAAAGAGTCAAGAAAGCACGAACAAGCACTTTGGATTGACTTTTTGAAAAAGGTTTTTAAAGAACAGTATATAGGGATAGACCATGATTTGTCCAAATCATTTAGTAGGTATCAAGGACATTATGAGAACGATAAGGCATTAATTAAATTTAAATAGAGTTGAAACTCAACACAGGTAAGCGTTGCACAAACCCAACTAATACAACAATACCCGCCATCCACCCGCTTTTTATTTTTGTGAAAATGTTTCACTATGATAAAAAGTATTACAACTACCTTTTCAGAAGAAGAATTAATTGAATTAATTGAAAGTGCAATAAACAGATCTCCATCTCATAATACTGAAATAAAATCAATAGAGATTATTGATAGGAAAGAACTCTGCAACCGTTTAGAAATTACGGAGCCCACAGTAATACGTTATGAAAAGAAAGGTAAAATACCATGTTTCCGTATTGGCAGCAATGTTCGCTACAATTGGCAAACTGTAATCACCTCACTGGAAGGCAAAACAAAGGGAGGTGCTAAATGAATAACATCTCCCAAATTTATTTAGAATCTGATCAGCTCAACGATACAAAAATTAACGCAGCCCCAAAAGCATTATCCAAAATACTTGCCTCGGTAAGTGCAGAGGGGGCCTCTTTTCAAGCCAATTACAAGCAGCCGCTAAAACCAGATGAAAATAACTGGCAAGACATACTTTCTTCCCATAAGATAAACCATAATGAAAAGTATTTAGCTCCATCTATTGTATTAGAGATACTGGATAACTCAGGTAATTATATTGAATTGTGTGGCCTTGGTGACTTCACTGTAAGTATTGGTAAAGCAAAAAGTCGGAAAACATTTTGGACAAACTTTCTAATTGCATCGGCATTAAAAAGCGATACCCAAACCGACAAGATAAGATCCACATTTCCAAAGAATAAAAATCTGGTTGTAGTTTTTGACACTGAGCAATCTATGTACCATGTAAGCAAGGTATCTAAAAGAGTACTAAAATTAGCAGAATTAACAGGCTATGATAATTACGAAGTCTTCAGCCTTCGGCCTTTTACTCCGGATGAACGGGTGCTACTTATCGAAAAATATATTTATTCGAATGATAATATTGGGCTACTGATTATTGATGGCATAAGAGATTTAATCAGCGATATAAATAATGCAGACCAGGCTACGGTTATCACTTCTAAATTAATGAAGTGGACGCAAGAGAGGCAAATTCATATTCATGTTGTAATTCATCAAAACAAAGGCGACAATAATGCTCGGGGTCATTTAGGGACGGAGTTAATAAACAAAGCTGAATCTGTTATCTCAGTTGAAAAGGATAAAGAATTAAGTATTGTTAAACCGGAATATATGAGAGGTCAAGATTTTGAGCCTTTTGCCTTTTCTGTTAACAGTGACGGCATACCCTATATACTGGATGATTGGGCACCTGGCGGAAATAGCAAATCTTCAAAATCAAAATTAACAGCTTATGAAGTTGATAGGAGTATTCATTTAAAGGTGCTAACACAATTATTTAAAGATAAGCAGCCAAAGAAATATAAAGAGTTAGAAAGTGATTTAAAAGTGATTTTCCAGTCGTTTGATGTCCGGTTATCAAATGTTCAAACTGTTGAATTTATTTCTTACTACAAAATAAATAACATGGTGCAGGATACCGGCGGCAAAGGAAGATCAGGTAATCAGTATTCCTTACATGAATCAATCACATTATAGAATCGCTTTATAGCCCTATATATATAGGGGCTAAAGTGATTAAGTGATTAATAATAGGTTTTTAAATCGGTTTAAAGTGATTAAACCGATTAAAAAAGTAACAATAGGTTTAAAGCGATTAATAAATGACAGCATCCACAACATATAAATTTCAGTTAGACACAAGTAGTAAGAAAATTACATGTCCGTGCTGTGGACAGAAAACAGGCGTTAGGTATTTTAATAATGAGACGAATGATTTTTTTCCAAACAATGTTTGTCGCTGTGATCGTGAAAATTCTTGTGGTTACCATTACACGCCAAAACAATATCTAAACGATATAGGACAGGGTTACACTTCAATGGTTTCATCAAAGGTCACTGAAGAATTAAAGCCTGAGATTATTGACTATATGCCTTTAGAATACATTCAGAAATCAATGACTGGTTTTGATGAATCAAATTTTGCAAGCTGGTTAATTAATTTGTTTGGGCAAGAGATAGCAAAGAAAGCATTGATAAAATATTTTGTAGGCAGGTCCCGAATTGACAATGGCCGGGCAAATATATTTTGGCGTATTGATAAAGATGGGAATTTAAGAACCGGTAAAATAATGCAATACAGTACCGTTACAGGAAAAAGAAATAAGGAGGCAATAACAACATGGGTGCACACCCAAAAGAAACCTAGCGGAGAATATTTATTTGCACAACCATTCAATTTTAAACTGTGCTTTTTTGGGGAGCATTTAATCAAAGAGTATCCGGATAAAACTATTGCCATTGTAGAAAGTGAAAAGACGGCAATTGTAGCGTCCATTTTTATGCCTGATATGGTTTGGGTTGCGACAGGTGGCAATAGTGGCTGTAAATGGCGGGAATGGTCTGTATTTAATGTTTTGAAAGATAGAAACGTTTTGCTCTTTCCTGATTTTGGTTACTACAATAAAAAATCTTTGAAAACCTGTTTCGAAGAATGGAATGATAGAGCTACTGCAATAATGCAGCGTATGAATTGTAAAATTATAATGAGCCGGGTATTAGAAGATTATTTCCCTGATTCAGAAAGGATGGATCAGGATTTAGCAGATTTATTAATAGTACAAGAAAATGGGAAAGGTCCTGCATTAACAGATGATAACTACCCAGTCATTTTTGATTTTTACAAATTAAACAGAGAAGAAATCACCGACCTAATAAAGCAATATGGCAACAACTGAATGGAAGAAGGAATTGAAGCGTCTTAAACTGGATGATATAAAAAGTAAATCCCCGGACTTCTTTGAAAGAAGCGGTGGTTATAAAATGAAAGTCAATCCATACAAAGACAATTCCGCAAATGCTCTGACACGTTGCATTGTTGATTACTTAACTTTTAACGGTTGCTATGCTAACAGAATTAATTCTATGGGTGTAGCTCGAATAGAAAAAATAAAACTTGCCTTTGGCCGCACAATTGAAAAAGTAAGGTACACGTCATCTGCAACGAATTTAGGAACAGGAGACATTCATGCAATTATAAACGGGCGACATGCTACCATAGAAGTAAAGTATGGCAGAGATACTCAAAGCGACAAACAAAAAGATGAGCAAGGCCGCATTGAAAAAGCTGGTGGGCTTTATTTCATAGCTAAGGATATGCAATCTTTTATCAATTGGTACTATAACATTCTTAACAATTAAAACAAATCTAAATGGTCAAGAAAGAACTACAAAAATTGTACAATGCCGTTAACGCTAAACTCGATATAGGAGATTATGGCAGTTTCAAATCTAAAATGTCCAATACAGGTGATAGAAAGAAATTCTATTATGCAGTTGGCAAGAATGGGTTTGATTTAGGCGACTATAATGAATATGAAAACAGGATGACCGGGGTTAAGGAAAATAAAACCCTATCAACTCAACCTGCAAGAGTTAAAGAAATAAATAGCAAGCAGTACACACAGGTAGCTAACGGAGATTGGTACGAGGCTGTAGCGATAGTAGAATCAACTTTAAAACACTTTATAATTTAGAAAGATGGTAAATCCCTGTATAGAAAAGCATTACCCAGAATTAGCGGCAAGGCATGAAGCACTTGTTAAAACAGGTATGTCCGATAAGGACGCTGCAATGAAAGCCGCAATGGAAGAACATGAAAAATTATTCAATGATTTGAATAAATTTAAAATGTCTATAGGTATTAAATTAAATAAGGATAAAAGAACTTACATAAAGCCGGATATTTCCAGCAGGGTAAAGGAAATTAATGATAAGTATGCAAATTTAATTGAGAAAGAAAGAAGCCCCAAAGCTACCCCTCCCGTTTTAACTAAACAGGAACGTACAAATGATTTAATTGCATTAGTTGCTAAATTCAACGATCCTTCAAAAATAAGGAAAGGAAGTAAAGAGCATACTGACACAAAGAATAAAATTTTATTGGAAGTTAAAGAATTAGGCATACCATATAGACAACACGGTTCAGCTATAGAATTACAAACCTCTGGCGGGAAAAAATTACAAACAAGAAACACCGGCATCAACAGTAGTGAATCTGATACTTTTAAACATGAAAACTACGATGAAAAGACACATGAATTTGTAAAAGAGGCATTGGATAATCCTGATATTATTTCCTCACTCCATATAGAAGGGAATGATGGCAGAAAAATGAGTGTTGCCAATGGCGATGCAGCAAAGAATCAGCATTATGCAGATATTGCAGCATCAAAGCCAAATAAAGCCACTGGCAGGATCGCTATTGATCCAATAATTGGACAAGAGCCAAAAGGGCTTTCAAAAATATTAAAAGACTTCAGCACCGCAGTTAAGCAAAAATTATTCTACGCAAAAACGGGCCGTGGAGCAGCCGGTACATACTCACCCAGCAATAAGGCTATTAAATTACGTAACTCAGGTGATCTTGACACATCAGCGCATGAGATTGCCCACATGGTTGATGATTCACATGGCATTATCAATTTAATTGAAAAGAATCCAGCAGCATTAAGTGAACTTCCCTACTTTATTAATTCTCCTGCTGCCAGTACGCCACCAAAAGGGCATCCAAACCCTGCCAGGTATTCAAGGAATGAAGGATTTGCTGAATGGTTAAGGGCCTATATTGTTAATCCTGCCGAAGCGCAAAAAAAGGCTCCTGAACTATTTAAGATTTATGACGAGAACGTAAACGAGAAAATGAAGGCTGCTGTTCAAACACTCAGTGATGATATTCGTATCTGGGCGGGATCAAGCGGCAGAGACATGGTTTTGTCAAATGTAGAGTATAAACCAGAAGAAGCTAAAGGGTTAATTAAAAAAATCTTTAGTAAAGATGATACTACCGGCAACTTCAACTTAAGTTTTGCAGATAGTTTAAAAGCCAAATTCCTGCAGCCGTTACAGGCATTTAATAAAGCATTTGAATTTGCAAAAGGTATAAGAGGTATTAACGAAGTATTGCCTGAAAATGACCCCATAATATTATCAAGGCTATACCTCGGCATTGATGGTAAGATGAATCAAATCTTGGAGAATGGAATGATTGATGGCAAAGCAAATATTTTAAAAGATAAGGATGGCCATGTTAAAAACTTAGATTGGTTACTATCTCCTTTTGACAATACAGACGTTAAGAGTATTGAGCAAGACATGAAGGATACTATGGCTTATATGGTAGCTGAGAGGACTATTGAACTATCAAAAAGATTTGACAAAAACAGCGTTATATCAGGAATAGGTGGGGGTATATTTAGTGATGTACATGTGGCCCAAAAAACACTCAATGAATTTACTAACGGTAATCCTGGAAGGCTGGAACGCATACAAAAAGCTGCTGACCACTACAGGGAATTTGCAGATGACATTTTGCAGTACCTGGTTGATAAAGATCGTATGAGCAAATTTCAATACGACATGATCAAAAAAGAAAACCTTCAGTATGTAGCTATGAACAGGATTCTCGAATCAGAGCCTGGTACTGAAATAGAGGTTTTTAAAGGAACTGGTAAAGGCGTAGGAACTTCAAAAAAAATAGATTACCAAATCAAAGGCTCCGTTAGAAAAATTGGCAATCCTTATGTTTCATTATTAGATTCTTTGCATAAATCTGTGAGCGAAGCAGACCGGAATGAAGTGTTACTAGCATTCAGGGATATGATTCATGCTCCACGAGGAATGAATGACGGTCCGGTTGAGAACTTTGCGGATATTGGCGTGATCGGCAAAGCAGGAGACAGCAACACAATTAAGATTTTCAAGGACGGCAAAGCAGAACATTGGATATTTAATCCTGCTATTTATAGGGCAATCAAAGGACTGGACAATGATGGATATAAGTTGCCTGAGTTCCTTACATTTCCTGCCAAACTGCTAAGATTTACTGTAACTCACTTTCCAACCTTCGCAGTAAGGAATTTTATTAGGGATACTCAAGATAGATTAATAAAATCGCAAACAGGTTCTGGATTTCGGGATTTAGTTGGCGATAAACAACACTGGAACGACATTGCTAAAGCCGGCGGATTGAATGCAGGGTTTTATTTCAAAGACAAAGTGCACTATTACGGCTTATTGGAAACAACCATTGACGAAATAGCAAAGAATAAAAAATTCATTTTGCTTGACCCGGTTAAGTTAAAAGACTTGTGGCATTCTTATGAAGGCTTATTGTATAAATCTGAAACAACAAACCGAGTTGCAGAGTATAGGGCCGGAATGAGAAAAGGAAAAGAAATGGGTATGGATGATTATAACGCTTCATTATTTGGTGCCTATAAAGCAAGAGACTTGATTGATTTTGCAGTTGCAGGACATACCATGAAAATTATTAATCAAGTTATTCCATTCTCTAACGCAGCCGTGCAAGGCATAAGATCATCAGCAGTGAGTTTAGCAACAAATCCTGCTTCTTTCATGGCAAGAACGATGTTGTACTCTATATTACCTGGTGCTGCTTTATGGGCTTTGAACTACAAAGACGAAGACACAGCGGAAGAATACGAAAACTTACCTGCCTACCAAAGGGATATGTATTACAACTACAAAATTGGTGACAACAAATGGATAGTAATTCCAAAGCCATTTGAACTAAGCATTACAGGTGCCGGCATTGACAGACTAATGAGCAAAGTAAAATATCCTAAAGAAAATTCATTCGATGGGTATGCAGGTTCAATTGCTAAGTCTTTCCTGCCATTCGATGAAGGCGGCTTTGCAGGCCCATTTAAACCGGAAGTAGAAGCCATGACCAATTATGATTTTTTCCGTAACAAAACTGTGATACCTGCCAGGGAGGAAAAATTAAACTTAGCGTTACGTAACACGGAACACGCCTCTAAACTTGGTCAGATTTTAGAAAAGTATTTTAGTTTGGACGCAAGGAAAGCGGATCATATGATTAAAGGGCATTTTTCATATTTCGGTGACGCTGCAATGAAGTTATCCAATATTGGAAACGACCAGGCTTATAATCATTTTGGCTTACCTGATATTGGGTTTTTCAAGCAATCCCCTGCTTATAATTCTCCAACGGTTCAGAACATGATACAATTTGCTGAAGAATGGAACTTGCAGCAGTCTAAAGACTACAAAGAGTTTAGCAAACTAGCCGGTGAATATTTCGATACAAAAGATGAGAGCGAAAAAGAACGAGATGGCAAGGAACTAATTGAACATGCCAAGGTACTAATGATCAAATGGGGAAAAGAACATATTGCAGCAAAGAAAATAAAAAAGATGGAGGCTAAGCGATAGTATGGAAACAGTCATTTTAAGAATAAGATCTGAATGAAGGAAATTTTGGCAGGCCGCAGTGGTATTTTCACCCTTGTCAACTATTTATCCTTGGGTAAAAACATAAAATATTTCTATGTAGGTGTTTTACGGGGTCTACTCCATTCTTTATTTATTTAAAATCAGACTAATTCAATATGGCAAAGTACAGCGCAATCAATTTACTAGACAAGATATTTATTTTTAGAACTGTTTTCAAGGAGTTTCCAGACTTCCCCAACACACCACATTTTTACTTACTCCTGGCGGTGAAGGCTTTGAAAAACCGTTACAAAGAAACAAACAAGTTTACTATATCTTTATTTCTTCGTGCAAATGGTCACTCGTCCGGATTTAAGGTTATTGATAAAACGGTAGACTATTTTGTTGCAAAGGGATTCTTAAGAAAGGACGGAGTAAATGGCCGTAGAATTTATATTACTCCACTAGGATTAAATACGTTAAATGAAATGGAAGCAAAAATTAGAACTTCCCATTTTAAATTTAGACGTGGAGATAGCAATGGGGTTAAACCACTTGGCCGGAAGAAAGGAGCTTATTTAAAATCAAAATAATGAGGTTACTCAGCAATGTATTAATTATCTGTCTTTGTATCAGCAGTTGCAAGGGAGGTCACCCCGAAACCTCGCATGTTAGTGTTGACGATTGCAATAGCCTGGGTAATTTCAAAACCTACGATGAAGCAATTTCAAAAGTAAAATCAACTGACTTTAAAATTTCAGAATCGGTTGCTACGGATAAAAGTTCATGGATTCGCGGTGCCTCTTATTATAGCTGTGACGGGCAAACCGGGTATTTAATAATTGAGACTGATAATCGTAGCTACATTCATTCTGGGGTTCCTGTAAGCGTGTGGAAAGAGTTTAAGGATGCTGAATCATTTGGATCTCATTATGACCATAATATAAAGGGCCGGTATAGGCTTAATCTATGAGGACAGTAAGTGTAAATTAATTTGAAATATGTCAAATGTCGTGTAACTTAGCGACATGAATAAAATTTCTTTTGAAGAAGCAAAGGGGGAAATAGAAAAAGAGTTGCAAGAATTTAATTTCAAAATTGTGCAAATTGCTAATTCGGCTAGTGAGCCTATTTTTTTGAAAGTAAAGTCTCCCCACAGCCCTGATTTCTTAGGGGGTATTAATAACCCAGTTGATTTATTTATAAAGAGGGTTTCAGTGGATTTTGATGGAAAATTTGCTTATAAAAATGGCTCTATTTCTTCTTAAGGTAAATCACTGTTTGTATTCCATATGGATTATTTTCTCCAATTTGCATTGAATGGGCAATACTTAAAGTTGGGCTAGAGGAAGATACCTCAATTTCAAAACCAACTACTTCATACTTTATATTTTCAATTAAAATAGTTTCCCCATTGGCAATTGTTTGAGATGAAACAGCCTTCTGCAATTCTCTTATATCTGTAGTTTTAAAAAGCAAATTACCTGTTCCGGTTTCTTCAAAAATATAAATAGTTCCAGTATGATTTTTTAATATGCTTCCAAAGTTTACTATTTTGTTATCCATATTTACTCAAGATACAACTTAATAATATTTTGTAAAACTTCTCCTATAAGTCACATAAAAGAAAAACTAGGCATTTCTTTACTTGCCGGCTTACGGTGCTTCAGCCCTTTGTTTCTAAAAAGTGGCCGGTTACTTTCCAGGATAATAGTTATATTCCGGGCAACTATTTTAAAACGTTCTGATCGTTCGGTAATATAAAAATGCTCAACAATAAACGTGTATGTTATCCTATTTTTCTTTATTGTGATTTGGAATTGCATGGTACAAACTAAAAAAAAATTCTAAAATATTAAAATTTTTATCTCCATTTAGTGTATGGGTAAGTAGATGTGGTTATACCTTATGCTGCAGGGGGTGTCGCTCGAAAGGGAAACGGGATTAGGCGACCTGGTGGGGTCGAATTCCCAAAAAATAAATTGAAGCAAAAATAAAATCAAATTTCTATTTGAACAAAAGGCAAGCGTGAAAAGAAAGTAGAAAAAGTAAATAAAATAAACTGAACAAATGGATCACTTACTTCTTTTTCTTACTAACTCTGTTTGCCTTTACTTCATAGCCGTTTGCTAAAAGGATTTCCACCAGAGCACCAGCCTTAAGAGTATTATCTCTAAATCGGCCAAAGTATATCCTATACTTTGATGAATGGCTGTCTGTACCCTTGCAAATCTGTTTATATTCTTCTGATTCTGTCAACTCTTTGAATGCTTCACTTAATGTCATACAGTAAAGATAAAATATATTTTTTAAAGTTTGTAACAAAATGTTACTTAATATCAAAACGTTTTATATCTTTGTAACATATTGTTACAATAATCATTCACACTTAAATATAAACAAAATGACAAACAAAAATTACGAAATGGAAAGGCAAGAGTACAATGTAAAAAAAGAAGTATGCAACCGAATAAGCGCCCAAATTAAAGAGTTTATCGATTGCAAGTACGCTAGGCATGATCGATGTATTGAAACTTCTGTGTTTGATACTTTGCTTGGTAGCAATTATGATCACCAGGCAGAGCTTTGGCGTATGAAATCAGTTTTTGCCGATTTGATGGAAGCGTTTACAAAGCCAGAAATAAAAGAAGTACTGGGTACGGATGGTATTGCTGAATCAGTAAAATGGTTTAGGAGGTTAATAGAATTTTCTGATCGTTTACAGGAAGAGCATGCGAAAGCAGAGTTGGATAAGGTATTAATTGATACTTGGGGAACTGACCATTTTGAAGCGTCTCTTAATTTACAAAAAGAATATGCTATAAAAAACAAGCTTGCCACTTACGAAAAACAATTAGAATTGGAATCCGAAACTAAATAATAGGTTTAAATATTCACTTACTATAAAACTAAAATTATGCAACGACCAAACGAACAATTAACTGAAAAGGCGATCTGTCTTTTGCAGGGAATTTTCTTTACACAACCAGGAATAGATTTTTCTGATGATTACAAAAACCAAATCTTAACGCAATTTAATATATTGTATGGCCTGATTAATTCTATACAGGCGGTAAAAATAGATACCTATTAATTAGTCTCGAACTTAAAACTAAGCGTCTAAAGCTTTTATTAAAAGCACTTCATTTGAGGTGCTTTTTTTATACTTCATAGTAGATTTATGTAAGCAGTATTATTTTAGGCTACACTTTCAGGGTACTTCAATGTTACCTCCCAATTAGGAAATCTTTCAGTTTACACAAATAAGGTAAATGATCCTATAAAAAAATTTGTAACTTATACCAAAAACAATCTTAAATGAAAAGGAAAATACTTGTTTTATTTACGTTGTTGCCCTTTTTAGTTCATGGCCAAACGACATTTGGTAGCCTTAAACCAACATTTGATGCAACTGTTGCACAAGAAAACTTAAATAAAAAATATGATGTTCACTCACCAAGAACTTTACAAAAATTATACAATGGATTTGATTCTACATACTCAGTAGGAACTGGTGTTATTGATATTATTCCTATAAATTTCCAAAGAAATGATTCTGGTGTAATGGTTATTGTAGATCAAAATTATTTAGGCGTAGAAGTAAATAAATATATGTCTGAGAAGGTCAATGAAAAATCAAAAGAAATAATTATAGATATTCACTTTCAAACACAGCAAAAAACATCTATAAATAAATACAATAGTAGCATTTTATTCTTATTTGAAGACGGAGAAATAAAAAAGTTTAAATATTATAAATATGCTGCCGGAGGCGAAATTGATAAAGATGTATTTACTGCTATTCCATTTACCGTTCCTTTAAACTGGGGAATAAATAAAAAAATAACAGCTATAAGAATTGTAACGCTAACGTATAAAAAAGACTACGAAATAAATAGTCAGCAATCAGATATATTTAATGAACTCTTTAATTTAGTAAGAGATACTTCTTTTTCTAAATATAAATAATCTGCCAAAAAGCAAGATTTAAACTCTTTGATTTAGATTAAATAGTTTGAGCGCAGAAATAGTCAATTTTAATATTTTCTTTAGTAATGGTATCTGTATAATAGCTTGCTTGTGGTAAGCTCGGTCAAGTAAAACATACTACCGCCCAATACAAGCATAATGATATTTCTAATTCGTGAACCTTTACTCATTTCTTAGTTTCTACTTTCTTTTTGGTTGCAAGGAGCACATCTATTTAAGTGGCTTAAAGACCCCTCTTTTATGGAAGCAATTCACCCAATTCAATATCAAGTTGACTAGCAATCTTTATTAGGTTTAATATTCTGACATCAATTTTACCCGCCTCGATTTCTGTCAGCTGCTCAATTTCCATATCACACTTGCCCGCTAAGTACTCAATTGAATACCCTTTAAGGCTGCGATGCAATGTAATTTTATTTCCTACACCGTTTAATACTTGCGCTTTTTTTTCTTTAGTAAATTTCATGTACTCCTTTTTAGATACTTAATTAACTTCCCTTCGTGTGCGATTCCCTTTATTTCTCCGGGTGCTAAGGTTGGGTGGAAAGACTAGCAACAACATGAGGACTACTGCAAAATAATTTCGCTAGGCTGCGTAATCACAATTTCAGTTTTGCCCTTATAGTCCTGCAGCTTACCGATAACACATATTTTTTTATCATTATAGAGAGCTGAAGGATTGTCTTTAAAGTTAGCCAGATCCTTTGTAAATATGACTACCGTTAAAGGAGATCCAGAATAGGCGGCACCCACATTAATAAAAGTTACTTTGTCAGTTTGCTTTATTCCAAATACCTGGGAGCAGACTATTACGTTTTCACCAAGATGACCATTAACGAAATCAACACTAATTTTATTTTGTGCCGATACAACGAATGACAATACTATTCCAAACAATACAAGAAAGGATTTTTTCATGATGCAAAACTATTGAATTTAGATTCAAGTTTTTGTCAAATTTAAATGGCGAAAGCCTTTGCCAGCTTGATTTCTTAATAGGCAATTAAGTTTCAAAAAGTACTTTCAAATTTCCATATTTTTTTATACCCATTTTGGGAAAAATATGTGTAAAAGAATAGTCTTTTTAACACAATACAATATGCGTAAAGGTTACAGGCGATATTAACAAATTGTGTTATTAACTTTTATTTTATAAAATTGAAACCCTTAGTACTATTGTAACAGTTCTATGCATAATAAAGGGGATAAGCTTGCAGGCTTATCCCCCAGAAAGAAAGGTTCCACTTTAGAGTCCAAAGGTATATTTACGTACAATGTCCCCCAAATCTTCTTTCGTCTAATGGTGTAAATCCCAGCTAAACTGACCCCCTCTCGCCATTTCAAATTGACCCCCTAAAAAACGATTTCAAAAAGGTCCTAAAAAAAGCCTGCTAAAGAGGACTAAAAAGTAGATAAAGAACTGTTGTTT
>Ga0209511_1002175_pt1 | contig 16390 bp, 12 predicted proteins | sample SSSSmetaG_FD_184141 | JGI IMG/M metagenome (GOLD analysis project Ga0209511, IMG submission 184141) | Glacier valley bacterial and archeal communities from Borup Fiord, Nunavut, Canada, to study Microbial Dark Matter (Phase II) - ​SSSS... | ecosystem: Environmental > Aquatic > Freshwater > Ice >...
GATTAAATAAAGTGCAATAATAAGAAATTATTTAATAAAAGACAAAAAGGTCTTTTATTATTTTATTCTTTTTTTTCATTAACTTTGTACGGTCATCAAAAGGAAGGAAGAAAGCCGTGTTTAATAAAGAGACAGAATATGCCCTGCGCGGGCTGGTATATGTACAGGTTCAGAATATGAAAGGTACAAAGCCTGGGATCATTGAGATTGCGAATGAAATTGATGCCCCTTTGCATTATACAGGCAAGATTATGCAGCGGCTTGTTAAGCAAGGGTTTTTATTTTCGAATAAAGGGAAGGGAGGAGGTTTTTATTTCGATGAACGGAAACCGGATCTTCCAATAAAAGCAGTAATTCAGGCCATTGAAGGGGAAAAAACATATGCAGGATGTGGATTTGGATTAAAACATTGCGACGAAAATAATCCATGTCCGCTTCACGGACAATATGCTCCGATCCGGGACGCCATAAATAACCTGATTTCCGAAAACACGATTCAAAGTTTGGCACGCGACCATCAAAACGGAGATGATACGCTGTTAAGCCGGTTGAAAGGTTAGGTAAATATATTTCTTTCAAGTCGATATTTGGATTTTAGGAAGATTCTACCAACCCGAAAGAATTCAAAATCTTGTCATTACTAAAAGCCTTTCTTCATCGTGGGACCTTCATTCCTTCTATAAGGGATGATTGATTGTCATCAGATTTAAACTGCTTAATAACATGTAAGATATATCGATTAAATCAATAATGTTTGAATTGATTTGTACACTTGTTTGCTTGAAAAGCTATATTTGTGAATTAATTAAGTAAATAAAATATCATTCAAATGGTATTTAAACAATGAACCTAATTTTTACGATATATTCCTTTTTTTTCCTTGCTACAGCATTGGTCTCTTTTTCCGTTGCTTTACTTTCATGGCAACGTCGGTTCGTAAAGGGAGCCAGAGAACTTACTGTGTTGATGATTGCTGCGGGTATTGGAGCATTCTGTTTAATATTTGAGACAGCAGCACCTATTGTATCGGAGAAAATATTCTGGTCAAAACTCGAATTCATCGGAGGAATTCCTACTCCCGTACTTTATCTGATTTTTGTTTTGCGTTTTACAGGTAAAGACAAATACCTCACTCCCAAATATCTCTTCTTGTTATTCATTGTGCCGATCATCACTTTTGCATTAACAATCACAAATGAGTATCACAACCTGGTATGGACCCGATTTTCAGCAATTTCAGATCAAACAAATCTTATGGAATATTACCATGGGATCGGGTTCTGGATCGGGTATATTGCCTACACTTACCTGATGCTTTTTATGTCTGCTATCTATCTTTTTAGTTTTAGTATTCGTCAAAACAAACCTTTCAGTACGCAGGGATGGATCATTTTAATTGCAGGTTTATGCCCATGGATTGCAAGCGGGATATACCTGACAGGCAATAATCCAGTCGCAGGCCTTGATATATCACCTATAAGCATTATTCTTAGTGGTGCCCTGGCAGCCTATGCCATATTACATATTCGCTTTCTCGATCTGGTGCCGATAGCGCGTAAAACGCTTGTCGAAACATTGACTGATGGCATTTTGGCGCTTGATGAGCAAAACAGAATTCAGGATATTAATGGAGCTGCATTAACTTTTTTGGGCATCCCGAGCAAATACGTCATCGGATTTCCAGCACAAGCTGCAGGTGCCAGGGTAACCTTATTAATGGATGCCGTGATTAAAAGTGAAACCGAAACTGTTGACCAGATAGAAATCAGAAATAACAGTAAAATTGAAACGTTCAGGATTATTAAACATGCGATCAAAAATCAGCCAGGCAGCCGTCTGATTGTAATACAGGATATTACAGAGCAAGTGGCCTCCACCAGAGAGATCAAGGCAGGAGAAGAACGCTATCGTCAAATGTTTTCCATGTTCCGGCTGATGTCTGATAATATTGATGACTTTCTGTGGGCAAAGGATATGGACAGCAAGTATACCTTCGTAAATAAAACGATGTGCGACAGGCTCCTGATTGCAAAGAATGTTGATGAACCAACCGGAAAGACATTTGAATTCTTCGCAAGGCGTGAAATAGAAGCCCATCCGGATAAACCCGACTGGTATACATTTGGCTTAGATCATACATTAAAAGACAGATTAAGCTTTAGTGAAAGAATCTCAAAACAATATGATGTATTTGGGAATGTAATGGGGAAGTTTCTTTTCCTTGATGTTCATAAAGCTCCAATATGGGATGAGCAAGGGAATCAAATAGGTATGGTTGGTACTGCCCGTGACGTTACACTTACAAAACGGCTTGAAAACGAGAAAACCAATGCTTTGGAACTGTTGCGGAAAAGTGAGGTTAATTTATTGAAGATGAATGAAGAAAAAGACAAATTCTTTTCCATCATTGCCCACGACCTGCGAAGCCCTTTCAGTGGCTTTTTAGGATTAACAGAGATAATGGCAGAAGATTTAGCAAGTTTGACAATGGAAGAGATACAGGATATTTCACTGAGTATGAAAAAATCAGCGATCAACCTTTTCCGCTTGCTCGAAAATTTGCTGCACTGGGCCAGAATGCAACAAGGCTTAATTCCTTTTAAGAAGGAACTTATAGTGTTACATCTTATTGTAGAAGAGAGTGTCGCGATGCTTTTGGACGCTGCGAAAAACAAAAAGATTGATGTGGTTTGCGATATTCCATTTGAGATAAAAGTTTTTGCTGACAGTAATATGCTTCAAACAGTTATCCGCAACCTTGTTTCGAATGCTGTGAAATTTACGCCCCATGGTGGAAAAGTAAATATTACAGCGATTGTTGTAGCGGACAAAAGTGTCAAAATATCCATTAAGGATTCCGGTATTGGAATGAGCCCTGCAATAATTGATCATTTGTTCCAGCTTGATGTTAAAACAGGCAGAAATGGTACAGAAGGAGAGCCAAGCACAGGACTTGGCTTATTACTATGCAATGAGTTTGTCGAAAAGCACGGTGGTAAAATTAGCGTAGAAAGTGTTGAAGGAAACGGGTCAACGTTTTATTTTACTATTCCCTGCAATAAGAACCATGATGAAGATAACGTCGCTTTAACCAGCAGAATAGAAAACCGCGAAACAAATCCTGTAATTTAATGGAATAGTTATCTTTGCAACACAAATTAGCAAGCCAATGGCCATTATACCTCAGAATCCGGGAATTGACATTTTAAACAGTATACAATTTAGCGATCTGTTCATCCTTGAAGATATCCAGCGTTTGCAAGATTTATTTGCCGATGTTCATGGTGTGGCTTCTGTTATCACTACTTCTGATGGTGAGCCGCTTACAAGGCCAAGTAGTTTTTGCCGGTTATGTAATAACATTATTCGCAATACAGAAAAAGGGAGGGCTAACTGCTATCAATCGGATGCTGTAATTGGCTGTCAGAATTTATCAGGTCCTGTGGTACAAACATGTTTGAGCGGGGGATTATGGGATGCAGGTGTAAGTATTACAGTTGGCGGAAAACACATTGCTAACTGGTTGATTGGTCAGGTTAGGAATGAAGGTGTCGATGAACAAAATATGATTCGGTATGCTGATCTGATAGGCGCAAACAGAACAGATTTTATGGATGCCTTGAAGGAGGTTCCGGTTATGACAGTTGAGCAGTTTAATAAAGTTTCGAAAATGCTTTTTGCTTTTGCAAACGAACTTTCTGAAAAAGCTTATACTAATTATAAATTGAATCTGGAGATTGCAGGACGAAAGAAAGCCATGGCGGCCTTAAGTGAAAGCGAAGAAGAATACCGGCTTTTAGCCGAAAATGCAAAGGATGTGATTTGGACAATGGATATTCGAGGAAAATATCATTACATAAGTCCATCTGTTTTCAGGATGAGAGGTTTTACTGCTGAGGAAAACATGGAGCAATCATTCGAAGAGAGCTTAATGCCGGAATCTGTTCGTGTTGTTTCTCAGTTATTTGCAACAGTTGTCCCCAGGATTATTGCTGGTGAAAAACTTAACCCAATGACGCTCATATTAGAGCAAATCTGTAAAGATGGTACAGGCGTCTGGACAGAGATCGTTATCAATGCGATTTATGACGAAACCCAGCAGTTTAAATACTTCCTTGGCGTAACGCGCGATATAAACAACCGTATTAAAACCGAAAAAGCTTTGCGCGAAAGTGAAAGATTTTTGCAGGAAACGCAGCAAATTGCCAATCTGGGAACATATACGTTGGATATTGTGAATGGCAAATGGTATAGCTCTGAACTACTTAATGATATTTTTGGAATTGATGATAATTTTGATAAATCCGTTGAAGGATGGGTGTCAACAATACATCCATTATGGCGAAAAATCATGAATGATTATTTTGTTCAGGAAGTAATAGGCAACAGAACAAATTTTGATAAGGAGTATGAAATTGTAAGGCAGAATGACCAGGAAGTTCGTTGGGTTCATGGTATGGGTAAACTCAAATTTGATGAGAATAATCAGCCAACAATAATGCTTGGTACCATACAGGATATCACAAATAATAAAATTGCAGAATTTGAATTAATCCGGGCAAAAGAACAGGCAGAAGAGAGCGACCGGTTAAAATCAGCTTTCCTTGCCAATATGAGTCATGAGATCAGAACACCCATGAATGGAATATTAGGTTTTGCCGGACTTTTAAAAGAACCTGATCTTTCAGGTGAAGAGCAACAAGAGTATATTCAGGTTATTGAAAAAAGTGGTTCCCGAATGCTCAATATTATTAATGATATCATGAGTATCTCGAAGGTGGAAGCAGGTCAAATGGAAATCACCATTTCGGAGACAAACATTAACGATCAGGTTAAATACCTTTATACCTTTTTTAAGCCGGAAGTTGAAGGTAAAGGCATAAATATTTCAATTAAAAACGCTTTGTCCGAAAAGGAAGCTGTTATAAAAACGGACAGAGAAAAAGTCTATGCCATCCTCACTAATCTTGTTAAAAATGCAATAAAATTCACGCATTCAGGCAGTATCGAATTTGGGTATACTTTGAAACCAAATAATGGGCTTGACGAAATTGAGTTTTTCGTGAAAGATACTGGTATGGGTATTGGCGAAGAGCAGAAAGATTTTATTTTTGAAAGGTTTCGACAAGGTAGCGAATCGCTTACCCGGAATTATGAAGGTGCAGGATTAGGATTGGCGATTTCGAAAGCGTATGTGATAATGTTAGGTGGTAAAATATGGGTTGAAAGCAGCGAGGGAAAAGGTTCCGTATTTTATTTTACGATTCCTTACAATGGTGAACGAAAAGAACAAAATATCATTAATAAAGCTATACCAATGGATGATACGATGCCTCGAATTAGAAATCTGAAAGTATTAATTGCTGAAGACGATGAAGGATCTGCGATGCTCATTGGAATTGCAGTGAGGAGTTTTAGTAGAGAAATTATAAAAGTAGGAACAGGAATTGAAGCTGTTGAAGCATGTCGAAATAACCCTGACATCGATTTGATTTTGATGGATATTAAAATGCCTGAGATGGATGGATTTGAGGCTACGAAACACATACGTCAATTTAATAAGAATGTGATTATTATTGCGCAAACAGCTTATTCTTTATCGGGCGACCGCGAAAAGACGATAGCCACAGGGTGTAATGATTACATTTCAAAACCCATCCAGAAAGATCAATTTATGGCACTGATGGAAAAATATTTTAAAAAATAGGGGAATAAATGGAGTTAGAATTAATGATGTGAAATTCGGATTAAAAAACAATATGGTTGTTAATGAGTTATTTAAGATCTGATTTCTGAGTTCTAAAATGTAAGAATAGCTAATTTAAGTTTTTTTATCACTTGATTAATGCAACTATTTATATATTTGCACAACTATTTTGCCGGTAGTTCGTTTATATTTTAAAATGAAGAAGTTTTTATCCATATCGTTTTCACTGCTCATCCTTGTTTCGGGATTGCAACTCACCATCTCAACACATTATTGTGGCGGGGAGATTGCAGCTTCCAAATTATCAGTTTCGGGCAAGGTGGCTTCATGTGGTATGGAAGCTCCGGTTCCTCTCAAACAATGCCCATCAACCGGAACCCATCTTGGCTCGAATTGCTGCAATACCAAAGTCTCCGTTTTTGCGATAGACAACAATTACCCGCCGTCGTTTTCCGATTTTAAATCCTTTTCGCAAAACATTTTTCAGGTTTTTGATATTCCTGTAAGTTACCATATTCAGTCTTTATCAGTTTTAAGTCTTTATAGCGCAAATGTAAGTCCGCCAGGCAATTTTATGGTGAGCGCTGTCAGCTTGCCCGACATTTGTGTGTTTCGTATTTGATGTTATTGTTTTCTAAAGTTTTTAGCGGGAAGGTTATGTCAACTTTTCAACGAATAATTCGTTATTTCTATTATTCAATACATTAACATCAAATATTTTAAATCATGAAAACTGCAAAAATTATTTTAGTTGCCTTAATGGCAATCGCTTTGGGCTCTAACTCCTATGCCCAGTCAAATACGGCATCACAAGTAGCTGCAACAAAAACCGAAACACTTAAAGTTTCCGGGAATTGCGGTATGTGCAAAGCCCGTATCGAAAAAGCCGCCAAACTCGATGGCGTTTCTAAAGCCGAGTGGGACAAAACAAGTAAGATGCTAGCTGTAACTTACGATCCTTCAAAGACAAACATTGATGAGGTCGGGAAAAAAGTAGCTGCTGTCGGTCACGATAACAGTAAAGTAAAAGCCGATGACAAAGCATACAATGCTTTAGATGGCTGCTGCAAGTATGACAGAATGAAGTAACTCAATTTCCATTTAAAGTTGTGCATTTGATTTACTGATTTCAGGAAATGTAAATATCATATCCTGAAATCAGTTAGTCCTTGCAATTTATTTTAGCACAGGAGATTATCCCCCGTATTAGAAAAGTAATTTGTAATTATAAAATTTTAGAAGATGAAAAAAATAAATAGTTTAGTTTGGGGCACTTTCGTATTGATTCTGTCCTTTACTGGTTGTTCGAAAGATAAAAATGCCGACAATTCCATTATAAACAATGAAACGGCTCAGGTTAAGAGCGCGTTGCTTCTTTCAACAGCATATGGTGATACATTAAAAATGGTTTATGATACTGCAAAAATTACCAGATTCAATAAATACTGTATTAAGTATGATAAGTTGTATCATAAAAATGATTCAATGTTTACGGTCCATTATCATTTGTTTGGTGATGAAATGTACAAAAACGGGATGATGATGAGCAATTATTCTCCTTCTACTGGAATGATGCAGGGCGGTATGATGAATAGTGGCACCATGGATCTGAAACTGATGATGGGTGATACTGCAACTGTCGGAGGCTATTACAGAAATATGCACCAATTAAACATTGCACACCAACCTTATCACAACGGAATATACAATTAAACGATTAATTGAACAAAATGAATAAATTAGTTGTATTTCTATTAATGGTTGTTTTTGTAGTTTTATTCACAGCATGTGGAAGACATATTGCCCTGCAAAAACCACTTAGTCAAACCGGTACTTACCTTTGTCCGATGCACAAGGAGTATATTTCATCTGAGCCGGGCAAATGTCCGAAATGTGGGATGGCACTGGTATCTTACGATGATTACCGAAATTCAAAGTCAGGTAATCCGACCCAAGACAGGATGCCGGATAGTCATGCAGGAATGGCGGGAAGTAGCAGCGGTCATGCAGGCCATCATTAACACTTAAAGGAATTCCCATGTTCAACAGACTTGTAAAATATTTCCTCGAAAACAGGCTGATTACCTTTATTTTCCTGATCACTTTTGTGGTTCTGGGTATGGTATTTATGCCTTTCAACTGGAAATCGGATTTCTTCCCACGTGATCCGATTGCAGTGGATGCAATCCCCGATATAGGGGAAAATCAGCAAATTGTATCGACCGAATGGATGGGTCGTTCACCAAAAGATATGCAGGATCAGGTTACCTTTCCATTGACAACTGCATTATTGGGAATTCCCGGTGTGCAAACTGTGAGAAGCACCTCCATGTTTGGTATGTCTTTTATCTATATCATCTTTAAAGATAACGTCGAGTTTTACTGGAGCCGTTCACGCATTCTCGAAAAGCTGAATTCTTTACCTTCAGGAACATTACCTGCAGGTGTACAACCAACACTTGGACCCGATGCAACCGCTTTGGGACAAATTTTCTGGTATACTTTGGAAGGACGCAACCCCAAAACCGGTCTGCCAAATGGTGGATGGGACCCGCAGGAACTCCGAACCATTCAGGACTTTTACGTCAAATATGGATTGTCAGCTGCTGAAGGTGTTTCGGAAGTAGCATCGGTTGGTGGTTTTATAAAGGAATACCAGGTCGACTTAAACCCTGAGGCGCTTAAGGCATTTAAGGTCACAGTAATGGATGTGATGAATGCCGTACGTAAAAGCAATCTTGACATTGGTGCTGAAACAATGGAACTCAATAATGTCGAGTATATTATCCGTGGCTTAGGATATGTGAAGAACCTGGCTGACCTTGAAATATCGGTGGTGGCTGTCAGGAATAATGTTCCTGTCAGGATTAAAGATGTTGCACATGTTGCTTTTGGTCCTGCCACACGCCGCGGAGGACTCGATAAGGCTGGTTCTGAAGCTGTCGGAGCAGTGGTGGTTGCCAGGTATGGATCAAATCCGATGGATGTGATCAACAATATAAAAGGTAAAATAAAGGAAATTGAGGCAGGGATGCCGCAAAAGACTTTGCCTGATGGTTCTGTTTCGAAAGTAACGATCGTCCCTTTTTATGATCGTACAGGCTTGATTAAAGAAACAATTGGAACACTTGAATCTGCCCTGTCGCACGAAATTCTGATCAGTATCATCGTTATTATCATCCTTGTAATGAATCTGAGGGCATCCCTCATTGTTGCTGGATTACTTCCGATTGGGGTGTTAATGACGTTCATTCTTATGCGACTTTTCGGCGTTGAGGCCAATATCGTTGCCTTGTCGGGTATTGCCATTGCTATTGGAGTGATGGTCGATATTGGGATTGTAGATGTGGAAAACATTCTCCGGCACCTTGAGATGCCTGAAAACAAAGGGGTTCGTGGTAAAAAGTTAATGTCGGTTATCTATCTGGCAACCACCGAGGTGCGGGCCGCGGTGGTAACCTCAATTGCTACCACCATTGTCAGTTTCCTCCCGGTGTTTGCAATGCAGGCTGCCGAAGGAAAGCTTTTTCACCCATTGGCATTCACCAAAACCTTTGCGTTAATATCTGCATTTATCCTTGGAATTGTAGTTCTACCAACTTTAACGCATATTTTCTTTTCGATACGCATTGATACAAAGAAGATTCGCAAAGTATGGAATGGAGGGTTGTTTGTTGCAGGTATCCTGTTTATAATTTTCTGGCATGCATGGCCTGCATTGGCGTTAATTGCAATTGGAATCAATAATTTGCTCGACGACCGTTGGCCAGCAGACAAAAAGGAATATCCCAACTATATCAACATTGCCATCACCGTGCTTGTGGCTGCCTGGTATCTTACCATAGCGTGGTTGCCACTGGGAGCGCACAACAGCGTATTTGTAAACTTCCTTTTTGTAGGTGGAATTATAGCCATCATTCTCGCTGCTTTGATGTCGATGGTCCATTTCTATGAAGATATCATCCGATGGGCGTTGGAAAATAAAAGTAAGTTTTTGATTATCCCTGCGGTCACATTGTTATTCGGACTATTGGTATGGCTGGGTTTCGATAAATCATTCGGATTTATTGCTGCCGGCGCTGAAAAAATGGGATGGAAAAGCTTCCGACAAACCGCTTTCTGGCAGTCGCCTTCAAAGACGTTTCCAGGTACAGGTAAGGAGTTTATGCCTTCACTTAACGAAGGATCATTCCTGTTGATGCCAACCAGTATGCCACATTCAAGCATCGCAAAGAACCTTCAATATATTGAAACACTTGATAAACGGTTGTCTGCAATTCCCGAAGTGGAGGTTGCTGTTGGCAAATGGGGTCGTGTAAATTCCGCTCTTGACCCGGCACCGGTACAAATGTTCGAGAATACAATCAATTACCGTTCAGAATATATCCTGGATGAAAACGGGCAGCGTATGAAATTCAAAGTGGATAAAGAAGGAAGCTATCTCTTTAAAAGCGGATCTAAATACAATCTTAAAAAGGAAGGATTCAGGCTAATTCCTGGCGACAGTCTTATCCCTGCCAGTAATGGTGAGTATTTCCGTCAGTGGCGACCCGAAATAAAAAAGCCAAATGATATCTGGAACGAGATTGTGAAAGTGACCAATATTCCTGGATTGACCTCTGCTCCTAAATTGCAACCCATCGAAACCCGACTTGTAATGCTTTCAACAGGAATGAGAGCGCCGATGGGACTTAAAGTGTATGGACCCGATCTGGAATCGATCGAAACGGCTGGGATACAACTTGAAAAAGCCTTGAAAGATGTACCCTCTATTAAAGCTTCAGCGGTGTTCTACGACCGTGCGGTCGGAGCCCCATATCTTGAGATAAAGCTAAACCGTGAAGCAATGGCCCGCTATGGAATGACTGTCAGTGATGTGCAGGAAGTTTTACAGGTGGCTGTCGGAGGTATGGCGCTCAGTAATTCGGTTGAAGGTCGTGAACGGTTCCCGATCAGGGTTCGTTATGCACGTGAGTTGCGTGATAATCCGGATGATCTGAAACGGATACTTATTCCAACCGCAACTGGTATTCAGGTACCATTGAGTGAAATTGCAGATATTGATTACACGCGTGGCGCACAGATGATCCGGAGTGAAAATACGTTCCTGAACGGGTATGTAATTTTCGATAAGAACGAAGGGAAAGCTGAAGTAGATGTCGTGGAGGAGGCAACTAAAGTTTTACAAGAGAAACTGAACTCAGGTGCACTCGTTTTAGCACCCGGCGTATCTTATAAATTTGCCGGAAATTACGAGCATCAACTTAGAGCTACAAAAAGACTGGCAATCGTCATTCCGATAAGTCTGCTACTGATATTGTTATTGCTCTTTTTCCAGTTCCGCACTGTCACGGCTTCATTTATCCACTTCTCGGGTGTCTTTGTGGCTTTCGCTGGTGGTTTTATCATGCTTTGGTTGTATGGCCAGGACTGGTTTATGAATTTTTCAGTCTCAGGAATCAATCTGAGGGACATGTTCCAAATGCATCCTATCAACCTGAGTGTCGCCGTCTGGGTCGGGTTTATTGCCCTGTTCGGTATTGCAACGAATGACGGGGTCATTATGGGAACCTATATTCATCAGGTATTCGAAGCCCGGCATCCGGCTACTGTTCATGATGTTCGTGAGGCGGTGGTATCGGCCGGGATGAAACGTGTACGACCTGCCATGATGACCACAGCTGTTGCTGTTATCGCCTTATTACCAGTTTTATCATCAAACGGAAAAGGATCTGATATTATGATTCCCATGGCTATCCCCATGTTTGGTGGAATGGTTATTCAGGTGATGACAGTCTTTGTAGTACCATTATTTCAATCAATGTGGAGAGAAAGGGCAGTATCCAGACATGATCAATCAGAAGTTCAATCCATTAATAATCAATTTAACGATGAGAAAGCCGGCATTTAAAAAAATATTGTTTTCGATGCTAATTCTATGCAGTTGGGTTGTTGGTAATGGTCAGGAACAACCTGATTCATTGTTCAACTACCTCAAAACAGCAGCAAAAAGTAATCCTACGGTATTGCAAAAGTTTGCAGAATATCAGGCAGCATTGCAGAAAATACCGCAAGTGGGCAGTTTACCCGATCCGGAGTTAAACGTGGGCGTATTCCTAAGTCCCATGGAATTATTAGGAGGTAAGCAGGTGGCTGATATCAGGCTGATGCAAATGTTTCCATGGTTTGGCGTACTCAAAAATGCAAAGGATGAAATGAGCCTGATGGCTAAAGCCAAATATGAAGTATTCAGTGATGCCAAGTTACAGGTGTTTTACGATGTACAGCGTACCTGGTACGAATTACACAAAGTGAAGCAGAATATCCGCATTTTAGAGAAGAACATTGAGCTGCTTCATACGATCGAAAGATTGGCTATTGTAAGGTTCAAGGCAGTTCCAACAGGAAATGGCGCTACCTCAGCCAACAGGATAACTTCCCCATCTTCAACTCAAGGGTCTTCTTCCGGATCATCAGGAATGAACTCGATGGGAGGGAATGGCGGTAATACTCCCGGAGCAGCCTCCAATTTGGCTTCATCACCAATGCCAGGTGGCCCAATGGGTTCTTCTACCAGCAGTTCGGGACTTACCGATGTTTACAGGATTCAGATTGAAATCGGCGACCTTCAGAATAATATTGAATTATTAAAGAGCCAGTTAAAAACAATTACCGCGCAATTCAATAGTTACCTTAACAGGTCTCCTGACTTCGTAGTTGCAATTCCGGATACGTTAACTGCCGTTGATTTTCAACCATCGTTGTCGGTTTTGACCGATAGCTCGTTAATTAAAAATCCAATGCTGGGAATGCTTCAGTTTGAACAACAATCGCTCGAAGCACGTAAACAGATGGTTACCCGGATGGGCTACCCGATGATTGGTTTAGGGTTGAATTACTCACTCATCAATAAAAGCGATATGTCAACATCGGCTATGAATGGAAACGACATGATTATGCCAATGATAACGGTAACGTTGCCCATTTACAGGAAGAAATACAAAGCCATGCAAGCCGAAGCCGACTTTTTGAAATCGGCAAACGCTCAAAATTACAAGGCCACTTTTAATTCACTTCAAACTGAATATTACCAGGCTGTGCAATTGTACCAGGATGCACAGCGACGGGTAAAACTATATGCTGATCAATATCAGTTAGCTTCAAAATCGCTCGATATTATGCTTAAAAGTTTTGCTTCCTCCGGCACCGATCTGACCGATATTTTACGTGTCCGCCAGCAGACCCTCGATTATGAATACAGACAGATAGAAGCAGTCGTTGATTATAATACGGCAATTGCCTGGTTGAAAAAATTAAATTGCATTGAAGTAAATTGAAATATCATGAAAAGACAAACTATATTTTTAAGTATCACATTGATAATAGGCATATTCTTAGGCTGGGTATTCTTTCATTCGTCTCCTGCCAAAGAAGAGAACCACGATCATGCAGCAGAAACTTCAAAGGAAACGATCTGGACATGTGCCATGCATCCCCAGATCCGAATGCATGAGCCGGGCAATTGCCCCATTTGTGGTATGCAATTAATTCCGTTAGGTCAGGGCGGCATAACGACCGACCCAGGTGCAATCCATATGACAAAAGAAGCTGCTCAGTTGGCCAATGTCCTTACTTCCAAAGTTTCAAAACAAAGCCCGGTAAAGGAATTGAGACTTTATGGCAAAGTACAAGCTGATGAGCGGCTTCTGCAAAGTCAGGTGTCCTATTTTCCCGGGCGCATCGAAAAATTGCTGGTCAACTTTACGGGTGAGGTCGTTCGCAAAGGTCAGACTTTGGCGGTTATCTACTCTCCTGACCTTGTGACAGCCCAACAGGAATTACTTGAGACAGCAGCAACAAAAGAATCTCAACCGGCCCTGTATGAAGCATCCAAATATAAGCTCCGTCAATGGAAACTGACTGAGATACAAATTGCAGCCATCGAAACTTCGGGTAAGGTAAAAACGGAGTTTGAAGTCTATGCGAATGCAACCGGAATTGTATCTGCAAGGCGGGTCAACAGTGGGGATTATATTTCTCCGGGTTCTGTTTTATTTGATGTGGCCGATCTTTCCCATGTCTGGGTCATGTTCGATGCTTACGAAAGCGATTTGCCATACCTGTCGAAGGGACAGAGCGTAGAATTTACAATTCAGGCGATACCCGGAACCAATTATTCCGGTAAAATAAACTTTATCGATCCTGTACTTGATCCCAATACCCGGATTGCGAGGGTCCGCATTGAACTCAATAACCCGGGTGGTAAATTAAAACCAGAGATGTTTGCAACCGGAATTGTTCAGGCGAACTTAAATGAGTACAAGGACAAAATGGTCATTCCACGCACCGCGGTTTTATGGACTGGCAAACGCTCGGTTGTATATGTGAAGCAAACGAAAACAACTGAACCGATCTTCAAAATCAGGGAAATTGAACTCGGTCCGATGCTTGGAAACAGTTATGTGGTCATGAATGGATTGAATGATGGAGAGGAAATCGTTACGCAAGGTGCCTTTAGTGTCGATGCTTCGGCACAACTCGAAGGTAAACCAAGTATGATGAATCCGATAGGAGTCAAAAAAGCGTCATCAATGCCGGGAATGGACATGCCGGGAGATAAATCAAAGGAGAGCAAAAGTATGTCTGGAATGGATATGCCTGCTGATTCTAAACCGGCTGGAAATGCCAAATCTCAAACGCTTCAGCTTGCAACATTTGGTGTGTCGGGTAATTGCGAGCAATGCAAAGAACGCATTGAAACTGCTGCAAAATCGGTAACTGGCGTTTCGTCTGCAATATGGGATTTGGATACTAAGAAAATTAAGGTTGAATTTAATTCGTTGGCTGCGAATTCTGATGCCATTCAGAAAGCAATAGCCAAAGTAGGTCACGATACGGAAAAATTCAAGGCTTCGGATGAGGTCTACAAGCAACTTCCGGAGTGTTGTTTGTATCGGAAATAGAGATCAATTACTTGTAATGCATTCATCTATGTGTTTAAAAAATAATACCGGAGCCTTAAACGATTTTTCAAATGTGAGTATATATTTGATGGATAATTTTTTTAATAAAATAACATTAAAAACAAGATATCATGAAAAGCAAATTTTTATTTCCGGCCATCCTCGTTGCAGGATTGCTGCTGTTCAATTTATCAGCTACCAGGGTTTATGGGCAAGCAACAGAAAAGAAAACCGAAGCAGTCAATTCTGTAACTTACACTTGTCCGATGCATCCCGAAGTGATTAAGGATAAACCCGGCAAATGTCCAAAATGTGGTATGAAACTGGTTGAAAAAAAGGTGGCACCTGCAGGCACCATGAAAAGTATGCCAGATTCCATGATGAAACACAATCACAATAAAATGATGAATGATACAATTGGCAAAAGTAAAGGAGTTCAAATGAAGATGTAACAAACCAGATATTCATAAAGCAATTGGCTTGTATGCCATGCGTTATGAAGGTTTCAGCATTTTTTTATCGGATATAGATTTCACCGATCTGTGGCTTATTTGTTTCTGACCCTCAAGGTTTTGAAAACCTTACACGATTAGGAATCGATCAGGATCATGCATGGAGTAGAACACGGATGGGAGGTTGGGCAGTAGCCCAGAGTCCGATTCTGGTTACAACGATTACTTTAGAACGCCTGCGCAAAAGAGGGTACGAGGCTATGCTTACCTATTACGAGAAAATTGCGCCCATCTTAACGAACCGCCGTATACGAGACCCGTACGTGCGGTGGTGTGTGAGGCTCTCCCTGAGGTGTTTACACCTCAGGGCAGTCTACACGATTGGCGGTAGTTAATATTTATATCTGTATATATAGTTTCCATTACAAGCAAAATATCCCGGGTCAATTCCAAAATAATATTCTCTTTTTTCAATAAGTTTTTTATCAATGTAATCATTCTCTTCTATAATATTTTCCCCATCTCGGATTTGTACCAATCTATTTTGTGAATCATAAATGTAGGTTTTTAAATACATCAATCCACCTACTTTTGTTTCCTTCTTTTCTTCGGTCAATAAATCTCCAGAATATTTATAATAAGTAAAATGGTGTTTTTCACCATTTCCTGTATAATCTATCTTAGTTACTACTTTGCCGTCCTTATATTCATAAGTATTGAATCCTCCCCAACTTTCCCATTCTTTGACTAATTGATTGTTTTGATACTCTCGTGGAGCTTCGCTTTCACTTTCATTGGATATTTGTCCATCTGCATTATAGTCGGTGAATTTGTATTTTATATTTATCAATTGGTTTAACTCATTATAAATATAACTCTTTTTGGCCTTTCGTAAATATGTCTCATAAGTCTCAAAAATCAATAGGTTATCAGAATTGTACTCAAATGTTGTCTTGTCTTGAATTTCTCCATTATAGAAAATGGTTTCTGTAATTAAATTGTTATTAGCATATTCATATGACACTTTTTTTAATGTATCATTTGGTGTCCTCTGACAAAACCCCACCATTTCTGATGGTTTATCAAGTATTGCGGGCTTAAATAAATCTTCGTCTTTGGAACAGCTAATCATTATCAATAGGAGTAGCTGTAGATATATTAAATTTTTCATAAGAGTTTAATTTTAAATATTCAATAACCAAGATGCAATTTCATTATACAAGGTTGCGCATGTTTGTTTTAATTACCGCCAACGTAGGAAGCTACAC
>Ga0209511_1002179_pt1 | contig 16373 bp, 15 predicted proteins | sample SSSSmetaG_FD_184141 | JGI IMG/M metagenome (GOLD analysis project Ga0209511, IMG submission 184141) | Glacier valley bacterial and archeal communities from Borup Fiord, Nunavut, Canada, to study Microbial Dark Matter (Phase II) - ​SSSS... | ecosystem: Environmental > Aquatic > Freshwater > Ice >...
GCCATTTCTGCTTCTGTTCCTCCGTGCCAAACATGATAATCGGCTCGGCTCCCAGGCTGATATTAACATCCGGGACTAGCCCGGTAGAGGCACAGGCGGCACACAGTTCCTCAATCACTAGCGCAAACAGGATGTAGCTCTGTCCCGCCCCGCCATAGGCTTCGGGGATGGAAAGACCCATCAAGCCCATCTCAGCCATTTTACCCACCAGGTCGGCGGGAAGTTGACCATTAGCATCTATTTCGGCGGCGCGCGGTTTAAGCTCGTTCTAGGCAAATTCCCATACCAGCGAAAGTATATACCGCTCCTCCTCGCTCAATTCGAGATTGAAGTCGTCTTTGCCAAACATTTTATAGCTGGCAGTTTCGGCAGCTAATGTCATAATAAAACCTCTTTGTTTTTAGTGCTAAATTTTCCTTGCTATTGACGCAGTGGCAGCAGTTTCGGTGTGATTGTATTTGATAATTTTACCACAAAGTTTCGGGCTGCACAGTAGCCGCGCTGAGCTAGGTTCAGAAGAATATTCACAAGCATGGACAGGATGAACAGAATTTTCGTAGGGACACCATGCATCGTATCCTGATAACAAAGGGATAGCCTGCATAAAGTCGGTAATTATAAATCCAATACACCAATCTACCCGACCCAATTTAGAACCATCTGGTACTGCTCGGCGGTTTCGGGCGATTTCACCTTACCATAGATTGTTTCTTTACGGAGGTGAGATATTTCTTACCGTCTGATTCAAAGGGGCGGCAGGGTTTGTGCAAACTATAGCCCGTTAGCCTTGGTCAAAGGGGTCTACCACCCATACGAGTTTTGTGCCCGCCTGTTAACTATTGACTGTCGACCTATGTATTCAGATTTTCAACTCTATTCCGACGCCACCGCCCGCCAATTAAGACTAGCGGCGCAGCAGACATACTCAGCAACGCCCCTACCAACATTGAAACAGGCGTACCCCAACTACTACTAATCCAACCTATCAGCAAACTACCGAGAGGAGTTGTTCCGGCGAAAACCAGCACATAGACACTCATCACCCGGCCCCGCAGGTTGTCAGGGGTATTCAACTGGACGTAGGTATTAGAGGCAGCAGTCACCAGAATCATGGCGAAACCCGTCCCAGCCATAAGTATCAGACTCAGGATATACCAGGGCGAAAAGGCTACACCTGACTCAAGAATTCCGAAAAAAACCAACGCAATTAATATTTTCTTGCGGTCAGGCTCTTTACCAAAAATAGCCAAACCTATTGCCGAGGCTAACGCCCCCACCCCTAGCCCCGCCATCAAAACCCCATAACCGTCCGCCCCGACATTTAGATAGTTCCGGGCTAATACGGGAATCCAGACGTTAAAGTTAAAGCCAAACGTCCCTAGCATTCCCACCACCAGAATTGTAGTCAGAATATCGGGCGAACGCCAGATAAACCCTATACCCTCTTTCAGATTTTTAAGCACCGGGCCACTGGAGCGGGGCTTATTCTGGCTAAAAAGCTCGGCAGAGTTTAGCTTCAACAGGCTATAAATCACCGCCAGATAACTCAGGGCGTTTATCCAGACCGCGAAGGCCACCCCCGCCTGAGTGCTGTTGGTTAAACGTTCGGCTATTCCAATCATCAACCCCGCGATGGCTGGGCCGAGGGCTCGTGCCAGATTAAAAATGGTGGAATTAAGGGCAACCGCATTCATCAGGTCTTCCTTACCTACCATCTCCGAGGCAAAGGCTTGGCGGGCCGGAACATCAAAGGCATTAGCCAACCCCAGCCAGAAGGCTATAATATAAATATGCCAGATTTGAACCCAGCCGAAGGTGGTTAGTATAGCTAACAATAGGGCCTGAACCATCGAGGAGGTCTGGGTTATTAATAAGATAGTACGTTTGGGGAAACGGTCAGCCACCACCCCGGTGAATAGGCTGAACAATAATAAGGGCAGGAATTGCAAAGCGGTAACTGTGCCTAATGCTAAAGGGTCGCCGTTACTCAGAGTCAAGACTAACCAAGCCTGAGCCAGATTTTGCATCCAGGTGCCAATTAAGGAAACGGCCTGTCCCGTCCAGAATAGCCGATAATTCCGATGGCGTAGGGCCGAGCCGCCCCGCGTCAGATATTTTTTAACTTGACTATATAAATTAGGTCTGCCTAGGGGTAACAATTGCGGTGGGATTTCTTTGACTTCAGACATAGCGGTTTCTATCTCCTCCAAATAAAATTTCGGCTGGTGAATTCTTCTCTTATTTGATTTCCCCGCAAGATTTATACCTTTATTTTAGCGCACTCAGGGGGTAGTGTCCATCTAAATTACTAACTGGCAACGTTTAAATTCTTAGGGCTATGCTATAATAAAGTGCTAGGAATATTAACCTAAGATTAGCAAGGTTCCGGTATTACTCCTCGTTGAAACAAGAAAGGGTCTCGCTCCATGAACTGTCCAAACTGCGCACTGGCACTCAAACCTCAAAAGCATTTTTGTACCCACTGTGGCACGGCGGTCTATTTTCGCCAATGCGCCAAATGTAACGCCCTGAACGAAGCTGACGACAACTTTTGTGGCGATTGTGGTAGCCCCTTGCCCGAACCCACCACTATAATCCGCCCTATAAAGAGCCGCGAAACCCGCCCCACTCCCACCAAAATCCGCCCGACCCCGGTGCATCACGATAACGAGCGGCGGTTTGTGACGGTGCTTTTTGCTGATTTGGTTGGTTTTACCAATTTTTCGACCCACGCCGACCCCGAAGAAGTGAGCCGATTAGTGCGCGATTTAGTAGAGATATTCGAGCCAGAAATAGTCAATCGGGGCGGGGTGGTGGATAAATACGAGGGCGACGCGGTGCTGGCTCGTTTTGGCGCACCAGTAGCTCACGAGGATGATGCCGAACAGGCGATGATGGCGGCTTTGGCTTTGCATCGCCGGGTAGTAGAACTAAATCTGAAACATAAACGCCCGGACGGACAACCCTTTCAGTTGCGGATTGGCCTGAATACAGGCGAGGTGATTGCCGGAACAATTGACCCAAGTGGTAAGGATTACACCATTCTGGGCGATGTGGTTAATACCAGCCAGCGTCTCCAGACCGCCGCCCTACCCGGTCAGACGGTGGTAGGCGAACTTACCTATCGCCTGACCCGCAATAACTTTGATTTTGAGTCACTGGGCACAATTGCCCTCAAGGGTAAGCCCAAACCCGCCCCGGCCTATGGTTTAACTGGCCTAAAAGCTTTATTGGGGGACGGGCGGGGTATGGAAATCAACGCCGATGCCGGGCCACGCGCGGGCGAGACCGATTTTGTAGGGCGCAATAACGAGCTGGAAATGCTGGGGCGTTCTTTTAGCGAGGCTCAGGCGGGACATGGGCAATTGGTGGTGGTTTCGGGCGAGACGGGCATCGGCAAAAGTCGGCTGGTACGCCATTTCTTGCAAAGTAGGGGGGCAACCCGGCTGATTGTGGGGCGGGCTTTCTCCTTTACCACCGAGTCACCTTATGCCCTCTTACGCAATATTCTAACCCATATTCTGGGCTTGCATCCCTCCGAAACACTGGTGGAGCCCGCCGAGTCCCGCCAACGTCTGACCGACCTGGGATTAAGGACGGGGCTAACCGACGGTTTTGAGGATGCCCTGGAACTGGCTCTGTTAGCCGACGCACTGGGTTTGCCCGATGAGGATAATCTGTTGGCCCAACTCGATACCCGCACACGGGGCCTTACCTTGCAACGCACTGTCAAGGAGTTGCTGTGTGGCCTCAGTCGGCTACCAGCTAAAACCGGGCAAACCGACCTGCCGCTAGTGGTTTTGTTTGAGGATATGCACTGGGCCGATAAACCAAGCGCGGCGGCTGTCGAATTATTAGCCGAGAGTTTAGCCGATTTTCCCCTGTTATTGGTGGTTACCTCCCGCCCGGAGTGGCATCAGCCGCAACAGTGGGCAAAATTGACCTATTTCCAGCATATTCAGCTCCGCCCACTGTCTGGCAAGGAACGGGCCCGGATGTTGCATCACACTTTGCTTATGGCAGGGTTAGATTTGCCGCTTGAGACCGAGCAGGAAATTATGGAGCGAAGTGGCGGCAATCCCTTCTTTGTGGAAGAGATGATTGCGGCCTTGAAGGAGGCTAGTGCCGAAGGAGCCGAGAAAGCGACGCAGGTTCCGGCGACTATCCACGAGTTATTATTATCGCGGATTGACCGTCTGGATGTTGATACCAAAAAGATGTTGCAGATTGGGGCGGTTTTGGGTCGGCGTTTCCCCGAACGCCTCCTGCGCTGGGTGGCGGGGCAGGTTCTGGACGTGGAAAATCATCATGTGGATAGCGGTTTGCAGCATCTCAAAAAACAGGATTTGTTGCTAGAAAATAAACTAGCCCAGGAGCTTGAATATTTCTTCAAACACGGAATGATGCAGGAGGTAGCCTACGGCATAATGCTCACTGACCGCCGCCAGGAACTTCACAATCTGGTAGGGGCCGCGCTGGAAGAACTTTATCTGGGGCGCGAGGATGAGGTAGTGGGTTTACTGGCTTATCACTACAGTCGGGGCAAGAATCGCAAAAAAGCCCTGACCTACCTGACCCGTGCCGCCGAAAGAGCCATCACCTTTAACGCTTACGCCGATGCCCGCCGTTACTATGAGAACGCGCTGGAAATTGCCCCATCGGAATTTCAGGCCGATTTGTTGGTGCACCTGGAAGAATTAAAATATCTGTCGCTGGAAAAAGCCAGCTAGAATCAGACCTAACCCCCTAGCCCCCTTCCCTAACCCCCCTGAGTACAGGAGGGGCAGGCGCGGAAGGGGGAGCAATTTTACTAATTTCCCTACCCCCTATAAATATCCCTGTAAATTAAAACAACATACGATGCAGCATGTCCCTACGCATTCTTCCCAGCTTTGGATTTCCGAAATATCCTGTTTATTCTGTTCATCCTTGTGAATTTTTCCGGCCATTAACCCCTATCCACTGTTTTTTCATCCTTCCTGGAAAAGCGTAGTTACAACTACAGACGCTCGACCCCGCTTGAATTAACATACAGATGTGTTTAAACTTCTCCCCACTTTGACTTTTGAAAACAGGAAAATACATTTTATGAGCCAAACTGAGCCGAAACCACTGCTTCAGGTAGGGCGGAAAAGCGAAATCCCGCTAATTAATCGCACGGATGAAACAAAAAGGAAACCCCTGATGTGTAGCCGTTGCGGGCTATGTTATACCAAGCACCGCACCGAACTAGCCGATGCCTGTGTTTTTGTGGAAAATCGCTACGAGGCTCTAGAAGAAAAGTTGCACGGGCGGGGCCGCATGCCTGGTACGGATGAGGATATGTTTGGTATTTTCCGCCAGATGTATGTGACCAAAATGAAACAACCCCTACCCGGTGCACAATGGACAGGGATGGTGACGGCTCTCGGCACGCTAATGCTGGAGAAAAAGCTGGTGGACGGGGTAATTTGTGTCCAGGCCAAACCCGGCACTCGTTTTGCCCCCCAACCGACCCTGGCGACCACCGTTGAGGATTTACGGGCTAGCGCGGGCAACAAACCCTGCCTTTCCCAGAACCTCTCCGCCCTGGAACAGGCCGAAAAAGCGGGCATCAAACGGCTGGCCTTTATCGGCAACGGCTGCCAGACCCACGCCCTTCGCGCCATCCAGCATACCCTCCCCTTTGAAAAAGTCTATTTTATTGGGCTGCCCTGCACCGATATTGTAACTTACCAGAAACTTACCAAATTCCTCAACCTGATTAGTACCTCCGCCGATACAGTGGTGCATATGGAATTTATGCCCGACTACCGGGTATGGATGCGGCACGAGGACGGGCATATTGAAAGAGTGGGCTTTTTTGAACTACCTATGGATAAGATGGGGTCAGAGGTTTTCCCCGATAGCTGTATGAGCTGTTTCGATTACACCAATTCGTTATCCGACCTGACTATCGGCTATCTGGGTGCGCCGATGCCCTTCCAGTGGGTTTTGGTACGCACCGAGGAGGGCCAGGAACTTTTCGACCTGTTGCGGCCTCATCTGGAATTTGGCGATATTAAACAAAGTGGCGACCATCACCGCGTTGTTGCGGCCTATATCCCAATGTTGGATAATCCCCGCAAGCTGCCTAAATGGGGGGCAAAACTGCTGAATTATGTAGTGCGGAAACGCGGGCTAAAGGGCCTGGAGTTTGCGCGGGGCACTTTGACGATGAAGTGGGCCCGGAATCTCCACTTTATTCGCCACAAATACGGCGAGCATGAGGATAAACTTGTGCCAAAATTTGCCAAGCGCGTCCTAAAAAAGCACGGGATGTAGGGGGAAGGATGAGGAAGGGAAAATGATTCTTCGTAGGGGCGAACCTTGTGTTCGCCCTGCATCGGGGAATTTCGTAAGGGCGGTCTTGTTCCCTCTACCTTTGGGAGAGGGTTAGGGTGAGGGGTTTTTGACCTAACTCATACCCAACCTTGTCACTCTGAAATTGCGAAGAGTCTAGTTGATAATAGCGAGGTTTCCAGTCGTATCAAACACAAAACTAGGGGTGTTAAACAGAAGAAGGGTTATCCCAGCGTTTGGGATAACCCTTCAGACTCTCAATTTATTTCAAGCGTTCTTATGACTCGATTTTACCAGATTCAAACAGGAAGCGGGCAAAGCGTAAGCGGATATGTTCGGGCGTGGCTTCGTGGTCACCTTCCTGAAAACGGCGGCGTAATCGCAACATACTTTTGAGTTCATCTTCGCTAAATCCCATTGTTGCCAATTCCACGAAATCAGGGATTTGGAGAACTCTACCACCCTTTAAATCAAGATTTTCGCCAACTGAGTTACTATCAATTTCGGCGGTCTGGGACACATTCGCCAGTTGTTCTTCGCCATTTTCGGTATTATTTTCGTTTAAAAAGTTTTCCATTGCTTTGCCCTTTCATCATAAGAATAAAAATAATTCCTTTAGTCTGACACTTGTTTCTAACCTCTTGGTTCACTAAGTTTTTGTTAATTTCCTCTACTTATATAAACGTAATTCCCGTTATAAAGTTAGAGCTATTAGCACCCGATTTGTAAAATTTTTACTAAATCTTTACTACATTTGTGTTCTCACCCTTTGGCATTTAAATCTGCCAAAAAAGTGAGAAGTTCCTTGCTAAAAAGTATATAACCGCAACATTACAAAGAATATAGCCTAAAGTAGCAATTTAATAGCCCTTTTGACCTATTTTTCACAATCCGTTGGTACTATTCCCAGACCAGGAATAAGGTTAAATCGTTGACGTTAGTGTTGGTCGGCCCACTTTTTAGCAGGTCGCCCGTAGCCTCGAAGAAGTGGTAAGCATCGTTGCGTGCCAGGAAATCAAGGGGGTCAAGGCCAAGTTTGCGGGCCTTGCTAACAGTCTGTCCGTCTACAATCGCCCCGGCGGCATCGGTTGGCCCATCCGAACCATCCGTCGCCAGTGGTACACCTATTATATTATCTAATCCGTCAAGGGCCAACGCAATTGCCAAAGCCATTTCTTGATTACGCCCACCCCTGCCGTCGCCCCGAATAGTGACGGTGGTTTCGCCCCCCGCCAAAATACAAGCTGGTTTGGCTACCGGGGTGTTAAAAGCCTGTACCTCTTTGGCTACCCCTACCAGCACCTTAGCGACCTCCCGCGCCTCTCCCTCCACAAAAGTTGAAAGCAGGATTGGGTTATAGCCCAACTCATGGGCGGTTTGAGCCGCCGCCATCGCCGCTACCTGATTATCGCCGACAATAATATTTCTGGTTTTGGCAAAAATTGGGTCATTTGGCTTAGGCGTTTCAGGAATCTCGCCCCTTAGCCCCTTTTGCAAATGCTGGATTATACTTTCAGGTAACTCACCCACTATGGTCAGACCAAATTGTTCCAGAGCTTCCCAGGCTTGCTGGTAGGTTGAAGTATCAGGGACGGTTGGGCCACTGCCAATGATGTCCAACGGGCTACCCACAACATCCGATAATATCAGGCTAACCAGCGTCGCCGGATAGGCCAGCCGCGCCAGATTGCCGCCTTTTACCTGCGACAAATGCTTGCGAATATTGTTTAACTGGTTGATCGTCGCGCCCACCTTCAGTAACTTGTGGGTCAGCGTTTGCATATCCGCCAGACTAACCCCTTCGACGGGCAGTTCCAGCAGGGCCGAAGCCCCACCACTGATTACCGCCAACACTAGGTCGCGCTCGGTACTCTTTTGTAATATTTCGATTATTTGCCGCGCTCCGGCGACCCCCGCCTCGTCCGGGATTGGGTGGCCGGATTCAACTATTTTTAAGGTGCTCAATTGGGGTGCGCCCGCCATATGTCCATACTTTACATTCACCGACCCGGCGGTTAAGCGGCCTTGCAGAATCTCGGCTAAAGCTCCTGCCATTGGTGCACCCGCTTTTCCTGCCCCAACTATATAGATTTGCTCGTAGTATTGCATATTGTATGCCACCGCGTCTATGTGGAGGGTCACAGCAGAAGTGTCTATTTTGACACTATTTTTGACCGCTTGAGCCGGGTTAACCGCAATCAGAGCCGCACTCAAAATCTGGAGAGCGTGCTCCCGCCGTTGCCGCATTTCGGGGGTTTGGCCTTCTAGTAAAGCTTGAATTTGAGGATTTTGCAACAGGTTCATAAATGCCTCAGCTTATCCAATAACTTGCGGCGAGTGGATTGGTGGAGATAAAAAGTCTGCAAAATAGCCTCAAAATGGGCCGGGGCTATTTCTGGCAATTTCGCCACCGGAGGCTTGCCCGAATTGATGATTTCTATCAACTCGTAAGCACCAGGCCAGCCCAAAACCTGACACAGTAAATCCTGATATTCGGTGGCAAATGGCAGAGCCAACAACAAGGTTTCGGGGTGATAATGGCTTAGGAATTCCAGGGTTTGGGCGGTTTCGTCCTCGTGGTTAGCGGGTCGACGGGTGGCTAACAGGGCCACTACCGCGCTTTCCTGGCTCTTGGCCTTGCGCCAGTTGCTAAGGGTAGGCAGACGGCTTACCTGTTTTTCTTCTATATAGGAACAGGCTAATAATAACCAAGCCACCCCCCGCAACTCCGCCACCTGTTTTAGCAGCGGGGCCGCTTTCCTGTCCCCGGCGGTTAGCTTTTCCACGAGCAGAGTAGTTAATAAATGGCAGAAATTTTGTAATATCAGGGTAAAGTCGGAGGGCAGGTCGCGATAGGCTTCGGGTGGGGGAAGGCTGTCCAGCGGTTGGCTCAGGTCGGCGAACGCACCGGGTATAACAAACATTGACTGCCGAAAATCCGAGAAATCGAACTGCCGTTTCTTCCATAGATGCAAATAAATCCGGGGGACGCGCTTCCGTAGCTCTGGTTCTTCCACTGAGCCGGGTTGGGGTCGGCCCATCTCCCCAGCGGCAAGCTCACGAAAGAACTCTGTGACCATTTCGGACTGGTCGTTTAACAGCGAGTCCAGCACTTCCGCCAGAGTCGGGCGATATAAGTCTGGTTTGCGTTGTGCGCCGGGGCCCCGCAATAGCGTAACAATCCGTTCAGCCATAAAAGCATAAACCACTAGACTGAGGTTCAGACGCAACCAGGTCGCCAACACCTCCTGAATAATTTCTCCTCTGGCATGCTGGCTATAACGTTCCAGGTCGGGCAGGGTGAAATCCCAGGCATAACGCTCAATCCAGAGGTCGGGGCGATAATAGAGCAGAGTCGCCCACTTACTCAACTCTTGGGGGTCATAATTCACCAGTTCCAACATTTGGTCAAAGGTTTTGGAAATTAGCTCCTGGCCTTTTTCGGGGTCGGTGGCGACAGGGCCGACCAATGAAAACAGGGGGTAGGGCCGGGAAAGGCCATCGGCGGTGGTGCAGTAAAAATCAATCTCCCAATATTCGTCTACGGCCCGGTTAATAACATCTAGCAGGGATAGAGCTTGTTCAAAGGTAGGGCTAATATTCTCGGTAATTTTACTCATGTAGGGCGTTAGTAGCTCTTTTCAAGGCTCTCTCAAGTTCGTTTTGCCGGATGGTGAAGGTTAAATCGCCGCGTGTGCGCTCCAGAACGCCCCTTACTAAATCGGTGGTGCGGCGCAACCCGCCCGTTAGCACATCGGGGTAATCAATCGTCACAAGCTGGCTATAAACTTCTTCCATCATTTGCAGCAGTCGTTCGCACTTTTCGGTATTTTCCGCCCCATGCCGAATTAAGTCAAGTATATAGCGGCGTAGTTCGCTGGCGGCCTCGCCCATCGCGTTCAGGTAGGGCGCGTCTTCCACTCCCAGCGTTTCGGGTGGTGGCAACTCCTCACCCCGCACAAAAGCATAGGTCAGGCGCGACTCGGCGTACTCTTTCATAGCATCTTGCACATAGCCCGCCCAATAAATATCGGGGTAATTCACCAATTCAGCCTTGAGTGCCAGCAACCGGATGCGTCCTAGTTCCAGCATTTCCGCCGCCTGCTCAAATTCGTTGCGATGTACCGCCCGAATGGAGTTGGCGGCATTACGGATGACCTGCCGCGACTCCGCCAGAGCTTTCTCACGGGCGGCGTTCTTCTGTTCAATCCGCGCCACAATCGGCCCTACCGTCGCTTCCAGATTATTGTCGCTCATTTATTATACTTCCCATTAGTCTTTCTTTGTATATTAGGGGTATGCCGCCTAATCCGTGCATTGCCCCGGAAATAGCTCCGACTGATACTAAAATAACCCGTTTCTTTTTTGCACCAAGAGCCAGTTGGATAGCTTCTTCAAAGCTGGTTTTTCGAGCGGTCACAATATAGAAAGCCGCCGCAATCGCCCCAGGAATTTCATCACCAGCCTCACAACGCGCCACATTTCTTTTATCAATTTCCATTATGTCAATATCAAGGTCGTTAGCTATTATATTGTTAACGAGCGTTTGGCGTTCTTCCAAATAATCCTGAGCGGCTAATAATTTTGCTCGATAAGGATTATCAAATAGCGAGCCGGACGGGAGATAATCTATTACCGCACTGATTAAGTCTTCTGGCATGAGCCTATTATGCGCCATTAAATCTACCGCCACCGCTACTAAAACCCCCGCTATTGATTGGTCTTGTCTTAAAACCACTTCTTCAGTGTTATTATGATGGTCTTTAACAAATTTTTCTAGCTCCACAGGGACATAGGATAATGTAACCCCATAAATTATAGCGGCTAGAGCTTTTGACTCGTCGGAATCCTCGGAGGGAGGTGAACCAAGCAAGGGTTTGTCCAGAAGCATCCCGAAAGGGGCACCAAAAAATTTGTCTTCGTGGTTCAGTTGGGATAAGTCTGGAGTCATTTCGGCCTCGTCAGGGTTGGGGTGAGAGGGTCTGGTTGACCTAACCCCCTAACCCCTTTCCCTAAAGCGGACGGGGGAAAGAATTGGGGAATGGTCATATCAGGTTTGTCAGAGTTTATTAGAAATAGGCTCGTTGCCGTTTTGCTTTTACCAGCAACTAATAACCAACAACCGTTTAGCTAAACAAAGAGCTTACCTTGAGCTTAAAGCCAGGTAAGACATCCTCACCATCCAAATCCGCATCCTCTAATAATAGGCGGCGGTTCTGACCCTTGTGATAGACATTCACTGCACGGTCGAAGGGGTCAACCACCCACACCAGAGTTGTGCCAGCTTGCAGATATAATTGGACTTTTTCGGCAACCTCGCTCCACTTGTCAGTAGGCGACATTATCTCAATCGCTAAATCAGGTGCACCGGGAAATGCTTTAGATACATCAATCCCGGCTACTCTTTCGAGCTTAACAAAAGCAACGTCAGGTACAGGCCCACTCTTTCGGCTGAGTTCAAAAGCCATATTGGTTAAAACCCTGCCAATCAAACTTGTAGTTAAATAACTATGCAGTGCAACAATAAGCAAAATAGTTATAGAACCGTGAGTAAAATTTGGTCCAGGCATTTCACGTAATTCTCCTTCAATAAGCTCATAGCGATTGCCGTCATCGGGCAACGCCATGAACTCCTCAACGGTATAATATTGTTTGACTTCCGTGGTCATACTTCACCTCACCTATGGGCCAAATCTTAAAGAGCTTCGTTGATAACCCCACCGCCCAGCACCTCATCACCCTGATAAAATACTACCGCCTGACCGGGAGTAATCGCCCGTTGAGGGACATTCAGGCTAATACGGGCGAACCGACCAAGCGGGTCGGTCATCGTGACTGTGCCGGGAGCTTCGGGAGCTTTGTAACGGATTTTGATGTTAGCCTGAACTGGCCCGCTAGGAATCTCGCCACTGGCCCAGCTAACATTCTCGGCAATAAAATCCCGGGAGCGCAAATCCTCGTCCTCGCCCACCACCAGCGTATTAGTCTCGGAAACGACTTTGAGCACAAAGGTAGGCTTGGGCGAAGCAATTCCCAGCCCCTTGCGCTGCCCGATGGTGTAGGAGATTAGCCCCTGATGTTGCCCGACCACCTGCCCGGTAGTATTTACAATCGGGCCGGGAACCGCCACACTTTCGCCCATTTTCTTCTTCACAAAATCGCGGTAATCGCCGCCCGCCACAAAACAAATATCCTGACTTTCGGGCTTGTTAGCGGTTGCCAAGCCCCGTGCTGCCGCCATCTGACGGGTTTCGACCTTGGTATATTCGCCCAACGGGAACATAATCCGGCTGAGTTGAGCCTGACTCAACATGTATAATACATAACTCTGGTCTTTGGAGGCATCTATCGCCTTCATCAACCTATGGCGGTTGGTGGCGGGGTCAAAGGCAGTGCGGGCATAATGACCAGTAGCGAGATAGTCCGCCCCTAACGCCATAGACTTATCCAGCAAAAATTTGAACTTGAGGAAGGCATTACAGGCCACGCAAGGGTTAGGGGTGCGCCCGCGCTCGTACTCCTCACAGAAATAATCTATTACCGACTGGCGGAACTCTTTCTCAAAATTCATGGCGTAAAATGGGATGCCAAGTTGCTGGCAGACCTTGCGGGCATCTTCCATTTCCACGATTGAGCAACAGCTTTTGCTGAGGGAGTAGTTCTGTTCTTCTTCCTCCATCCCGCTGCCGTGCAAACGCATATTAATTCCGATTACCTCATGACCCTGCTCTACCAGCAAAGCCGCCGTGAGCGAGCTATCCACCCCGCCGCTCATCGCTACTACAACAGTTGCCACTACTAAATATCCTGCCTTCTATATATTACGGTATACCTTTATATTCCCCAATGTCTGTAGGGGCGTGGTTTCCGCGCCCTGGGGTTAAGTTTATAAAATTTAAAACTGACGACTGTAAAACCGCCAGTCCGTAGCTTACCATATTTTAGCTACTATTTCTACTCAAAATCCAAAATTTAACCGCCAAGTCGCCAAGTTCGCCAAGAAAATTTATATTATTCCAAATCCTATAAAAATGTAGGGTGGGTTTCCCCTGATTTCGTAGGGGCGGGTTTTCCCCCTGAGTACAGGAGGGACAGGTCAACCCGCCCGGATGGGTCATAGACCCACCCCTACGCAAAAATAATACATTATTCTTTCTGAAAGACTTTGGATAGCAAGTAACTCAGACCAAAAACCCCTACCGCTACGCCCCCCATCCCCAACAGCATCGGCACGGGGGAGCTGATAGTAGCAGGTGGTGGGGCGGGCACTGTGGCGCGTTCGCTGGGAGTTTTGGCGTGACGGCGCAGCAGTTCCAGCTTGAGGCTCTTTTCGCCCATCTCCATCGCCCACTTATGATTAGCCGAAAAAGCTGGACGCAACAGGAAAGTTAGATTACGCAACAAAGGTTTCTCGGCGGTAATTTTCCAATCGTAGGTGATGTTTACGAACGGGCCATCCTGTTCAAAAATCCAGATTCCCCGGCCCACAAAATCGCCCAGAGCTTTCAGGGTAAAACCGTAAGGCGAGTGTGATTCTGTTACTCGAAACTGCCAGCGCAGGGTATAAGGCAACCACCCTTTGGTGTAGAGGCTAATCAAACTACCTACACCCCGTGTATCCCCTGATTCGAGGGTTTTCACCTCAAGATAAACTGAAGGCCACCACCGCACCAAATCTTCAGCCTTGCCCAGCACTTCCGAAACTTCTTCAACGGTACTTTCGACCCGCCAATGGGTAATAAAGTGGTAACTTGTATCAAACATTCTTATAACCCTCCACATAATTTCAAATTTACTACTTTGATTCTAGCCGAATTTTTAAACGATGCAAGGCTTCTACTGTTATTATGGATTTTGATTATAGGAGTTTCCGGATTAAATATTGCTCAATTGCTGCTCAGTCGCTATCCAGATTTAGCTACCGTTCGTCCAAATTGTCGTTCTTAACGAAGGCGAAGAATCTCATTATTATCAACAAAACCCTTCGCAGACTCAGGGTGACAAACAAAGGCAGTAATAAAAAGGGCAGACACATTGGTCTGCCCCTACGAAATACCTGGTGCAGGGCGGTTCGCGAACCGCCCCTACGAATTCCCCAATTTTAGCTATTCGATTTCCCAGATATCCTGTCCATACTGTCTATCCTTGTGAATAGTTTCCGACAACCGCTTAAACGGTGTGGATTGAGGGGAGTTGGAGACCAGTACGGCGTAAAACCGGGGCAGCCACATTATAAACTGGCACACCCTTTTTGGTCATACCGCTATAAGTGCCGTGATGGGCGTGACCGTGAAAGCAAATCGTCGCCCCTTCGGTGTCGAGAGGTTTCCCCAACAACTCGCTACCGAGCAGGTTCATCAGTTCCGCGGGTTCGCCTTTGAGGGTGGCCTTAATCGGGGCATAGTGCATCATCGCCACTTTGACTGGGGTACTAAGGGAGCGCAAACCCCGGTCAAGGCGGCGGGTATCCTCGGCGGTTTCCTTCATAATCTCTTTAGCGTTTTCCTCGCCAAAAGCTGCAATCGTATTAGGCGAAAAGCCGCCCCAGAACCCCTTTACCCCGGCAAAACCAACCTCGGCATTATGAATATAAATATTATCATCGCCATGCAAAACCTTGATGCCCACCTGTCGCATCATCTGCACCAACGTCGCCGTCTGACCGCCGTGACAGTCGTGATTACCCAGCACCGCCACAATCGTCAGACCCTGCAGCAGGCTAGGGGCAAGCTCATTGATTAAAATCTGGAGTTCGCCCGGTCGCCCCCGGTCAGTAATATCGCCACATAGCAACAGCACATCCGCCCGCTCATAAATATTAGCAAAAAGCTGGTTCATAGTAGAAGTCGAGCGTTCGGTACAGTGAATATCACCAATAGCCGCCAGCCGCAATGGGTGAGGGTGAGAAGGGAGTGGGACAGATGCGGGAGTTCTACGTGATTTAGGGATTGGAGGCATTTGCAAAGTGGAGGCTTTCTAGAAATAGGGACTTTAGATAACGCTTTTCCGCCAGATAATCCTATATTTGTCCATTTTACCCTAAGTCGAAATATCGTGCAAGGCGAGCCTGAAAATGGTAAAATTCAGTGTGAAAACTATATCTGGCAGACTGTCGGGGAGGATAGTCTGACGAGCAATGGTGGTCGGTTAATAGTTTTAGCAAAAATTACCGGGGGAATAAATTATGGATTTCAGGTTAGATGAAGAACACGAGATGTTCCGGCAAACCGTTTACCAGTTTTGCCAGAACGAAATCGCACCAAGAGCGTTGGAAGTAGACCAGACCCACGAGTTCCCCTGGGATAATATTAAAAAAATGGCGGCGTTGGGCTTGCTGGGAGTCCCTTTCCCCGAAGAATGGGGCGGAGCGGGCGGCGACACCCTAATGTACGCCATCGCGGTTGAGGAAGTTAGCCGGGCCTGTGGCAGCACCGGCATAACCCTGGCGGCCCATACCTCACTTGGCACAGCCCCTTTTTATTTATTCGGCACTGAGGAACAAAAACGTAAATACTTGACTCCGCTAGCCCAGGGCAAAAAGCTGGGTTCTTTTGGGTTGTCGGAAGCAGGGGCGGGTAGTGACGCGGCGGGCACTAAAACCACCGCCGTGCTGGATGGCGATGAGTGGGTTATTAATGGTTCTAAAAACTGGATTACCAATGGCAGCATTGCCGATGTGCTAGTATTTGTGGCGATGACCGACAAAAGCAAAGGGGCGCACGGAATTTCCAGCTTTATCGTCGAGAAAGGCACCCCCGGCTTTAGTTACGGCAAGAACGAGCAAAAAATGGGCTTGCGAGGCTCAGTCACCAGTCAGCTTTTCTTCGATAACTGCCGCCTACCCAAAGAAAATATTTTAGGGCAGCCCAACGACGGTTTCAGACAGTTTATGCAAATTCTGGATGCGGGCCGTATTAGCATCGGTGCGATGGCACTTGGCCTTGCCCAGGCCGCTTTCGATGCGGCCCTGCGTTATTCCAGAGAGCGACAGCAATTTGGTCGCCCTATCAGCGATTTTCAAGCAATTCAGTTCAAATTGGCTGATATGGCAA
>Ga0209511_1002188_pt1 | contig 16340 bp, 15 predicted proteins | sample SSSSmetaG_FD_184141 | JGI IMG/M metagenome (GOLD analysis project Ga0209511, IMG submission 184141) | Glacier valley bacterial and archeal communities from Borup Fiord, Nunavut, Canada, to study Microbial Dark Matter (Phase II) - ​SSSS... | ecosystem: Environmental > Aquatic > Freshwater > Ice >...
GTAGGGACTGTTCGACATGACAGTATCCGTCGGCGTAATCATTGCCGTAGTTATAATAGTGCTATTTGCGATTTACGGTCGTGCTAGTACGGTTTTTGGTGACTTTGGGCGGCTGTTTTGTCTGGTGCTGGGGATCTGGGTTACACCCAAGCTGGTAGATTGGCTAATAAAAACTGTTAATGGTTGGACGAGTCAACAAAAAGCTCCGTTTGGGATTAAGGAGGTTTTTCCCAAAGAAGCGCGCCCTATTCTTCCGTTGGTATTAGTGGCCGTAGTAGTTTTTTTGACTTACTTTGTCTTTATCCCTAAAGGGAAGGGGACTAAACCTGCCCCACTAGGGGTAAGAACTTTATCAATGGCAATTGCCGCTACCAGTGGTTTTGTGGTTGCCCGGTACTTTTACACTACTATAGACTCGATGATAAACATCCCGAAGAATCAGCAGAATGTCCCGATTAATATACCAACGATTACGGTTGATAACAGTTTCCGGCTTCCGTTTGCCGATTGGCCCAGTCAAGTTCCCTTGATTTTGGTAGGGGTTTTCCTGTTATTTTGTCTGCTTGCCGCTCCACCCACCGATGTTACGCTTATTAATCGCAAGGTTGAAGTGACCAAGCTGGGGCGGGTGTTTCTGGGAATAGTGGGGGCTTTTGTAGTGTTTTTGTTGATTATTAACTCGTGACTTTGGGCTATAAATGCAGTCGAATCAACCAGACACAACTCAGGTTTTTCTGCTAGGAATTGGCGGGGCTGGTCAATACGCCCTTACTGAGATATTGTTGGATATGGGTTGCCGGGTAAGTGGGAGTGATTTGAAGCTGGGGGACACCGCCCTCAGCCTTGCCCAACGGGGCGTAAAGCTCTACGAAGGCCATGCCGCCAGTAATATTGAGGGGGCAACGCTAGTGGTTACGACGGCGGCGGCGCACCCGGATAATCCGGAACTGGTGGAGGCCAAGCGGCGTGGTATTAAGGTTTTGAGCAATGCCCAGATGGTGGCGGAGTTGGTTAACCAAAAACGCTGTTTGGCGGTTGCCGGGACGCATGGCAAAACCACTACTACCAATCTGGTAGCCGGACTTTTGAGCAAAGCGGGACTAGACCCCAGCTATTACATCGGCGGTAGCTCGTTAGACCTGGGACATGCCGGACACGCCGGTCAGGGAGCATTTTCGGTAGTAGAGGCCGACGAATATGCCCGTCGCTTTCTGGAATATACACCGGAAGCGGTGCTAGTCACTAATATCGAGGCCGACCACCTGGACTATTACGGCGACTTTGCCAGTTTGAGGGCGGCTTTTAAGCAGTTTGCGGGTAAGGCTAGGAAAATCTTCGGATGTGCCGATGACCCCGAAGCGCGACGTTTAGCCGAAGAATTCAAGGCCGAGCGGGGTGGCGGGGTTTACCTTTACGGTCTGGATGGTTTGGCGGACTGGCGGGCGGTAGACGTGCAGCCCAACTCGTTAGGCGGTCATGATTTTACTCTCTGGCAAGCGAACGGTATGCTAGGGCGGGTCTCGCTGGCACTGCCAGGATTGCACAATGTAACGAATGTGGTAGGGGCGTTAGGGTTATGTATTACTCTCGCACCGGAGGTTTCACCCATCACCTTTTGCAAGTTGGTAACGGAGTTCAAGGGAACAGCCCGCCGCTTTGAGGTAAAAGGTGAGGTTAACGGCGTTACAGTGGTGGATGATTACGCCCATCATCCCAGCGAAATCAAAGCAACTTTAGCGGCGGCACGGGCGCGCTACAAGGGACGGCGGTTAGTGGCGGTATTTCAGCCCCACACCTACAGCCGCACCAAAGCTTTACTGGATGATTTTGCTAAAGCTTTTGCTGGGGCGGATGTGGTGGCTTTGCTGGAAATCTTCCCGGCGCGTGAGACCGATACGCTAGGGGTTAGCAGTGGCGATATTCTGGGCCGGATGCAACATCCCGGCAAGCAAGCCGAGGTTCTAACCTTAACCAACGCTGCCGAAGCCTTACGAAAGATTTTGCAACCAGGCGATGTGCTGCTGACGTTGGGCGCGGGTGATGTCTGGAAAATCGGTCAGGAATTATTAAATAATGGTAGTAATGGCAGGAACTAACGACTCAGCACTCAGCACTCAGCACTCAGCACTTAGGCAGGTGTTGGGGGATTCGCTGGTAGAGAACGAACCGTTAGCAAGGCACGTTTCGTATCGAATTGGTGGCCCGACGGACTTCTTTGCCACCATCACCAGTGAAGAAACGATGCTGGCAACCTTACGAACCTGCTGGGATAATGCCATTCCGCTCTTGATTATCGGTAACGGCTCGAACGTGTTGATTAGCGATTTGGGCTGGCGGGGAATGGTGGTAGTCAATCGGTTGGCAGACGTGACGATTACCGAACAGCCGGACAGCACAGCCTTGATGAAGGCGGGTAGCGGCGCAATGTTAAGCGGGGTAGCCCGCAAGGTCGCCAAAGAGGGTTGGGCCGGGTTTGAATTTGCCGCGACTATACCAGGTAGCGTAGGTGGCGGGGTAGTCAGCAACGCCGGGGCGCACGGTAGCGATTTTTCCAGGGTTATGACGCGAGTGGCGGTGGGGCTCAGCAACGGCGAACGGGTAATTTTTAGCCCAGAGGAAATGAAGCTGGCCTATCGCAACAGTCGCTGGCGCGAACGAGTGGGCATGAGCAAGGCTGCTTCCGGGCAACCGGGCAACGAACTGATATTGTGGGCCGAGTTCCAGTTGCAGCGAGGCGAACCAACCGCTATCAAGGCCCATATTGATGAGATGACCGACTGGCGGCGTGAGAAACAGCCCCAGGAGCCAAATGCAGGCAGTGTGTTTAAAAACCCGACCCAGAACTCCGCCGGAAAGTTAATTGAACAGGCCGGGTTAAAGGGTGCGATAATCGGTGGGGCCCAGATTTCGCCCAAACACGCTAACTTTATTGTCAACAACGGTGGGGCGAAGGCATCTGATGTAATGTCCCTGATAAAGCTAGCCCGTCAGACTATCAAAGAAAAGTACGAAGTAGAGCTTGAACTTGAAATCGAACTGTTAGGGGAATGGCCCGCATAATGGCAGCAGAAAAAGGCAAAATCAGGGTTGGGGTGGTGTTTGGCGGACGGAGTGCCGAATACGAGGTATCCCTAAAATCTGCCAAAGCGGTGATTGCGGCTCTTGACCCGGCAAAATATGACGTAGCCTTACTGGGTATTTCGCAGGAAGGTCGCTGGATGCTCCTGGGGGAACGTGGGACAGTCCCGGTAGAACCCGCCCAACTGATGGAAGCCGCTACCAGCAGCCCTCACGTAACGATTGTAGGCGACCCCACCAGTACCGGGCTGGCAAAAATCGAGGATAGCGCAACTGGTATGACGGTTGGCGGGGTAGCCAGCTTTAATGGGGCGATAGACGTGGTGTTCCCGGTGTTGCACGGCCCCTACGGCGAGGATGGCACACTACAGGGCTTGCTGGAAATGGCGAATCTGCCTTACGTTGGTCCGGGGGTGCTGGCTTCGGCGGCAGGGATGGATAAAGCCGTGCAGAAAGAGATTTTCCGCTCGGCGGGTATTCCGGTGATTGATTATTATTTGCTGAAGCGGCGCGATTGGGAGGCCACCACCACAAATGAAGTCGAACGCATGGCCTTGCTGGCAAAAATCGAAGCAAAAGCTCCCTATCCTTGTTTTGTGAAACCCGTCAATATGGGTAGTAGCGTGGGGGTGGGTCGGGCGGTAAACCGGGAAGCTCTGATTATCGCGCTGGATGATGCCGCCCGCTTTGACCGCAAGATTATTATCGAACGCGGAGTGCGCCCCCGTGAACTGGAAGTAGCGGTGTTAGGCAACGATGAGCCGGAAGCCTCGGTAGTGGGGGAATTGGCCCATCAGGCGGTGTTTTATGACTATACCGCCAAGTACATAGACAGTCAGGGGATGTCGTTTTACATCCCGGCTCAAATACCTGAAGAATTGAGCGCACGTATCCGTAGTTTGGCGGTAAAAGCTTATCTGGCTCTGGATTGTGCCGGAATGACGCGGGTAGACTTTTTCCTTGACCAGGATAGCAACGAACTTTACTTGAATGAGGTGAATACTATTCCGGGTTTTACCTCGCTCAGTATGTACCCCAAGCTGTGGGAGGCCAGTGGCCTGAGTTACCCGCAGTTGGTGGATAGACTTATCGGGCTGGCTCTGGAGCGGCACGCCGATAAAAACCGTAACCAGATAAAAGCGGACTAGGGGACAAACCTAACCCCCTGGCCCCCTTCCCTAGCATCCCCCTGAGTACAGGAGGGACAGGTGGAAGGGGGAACAAAATACTGTAAATGAGAGCTAACGATGGATAACAAAGGGCCGAAATATCAGAAAAAAGAAGAACGTTTCCAGCCCACCGCGCGTCGGGAGGTAGAGGAGAGGCCGCTTCAAGCCGACCATCGGCCCTCCTCTTTCCGCCCCCATCCGCGCTATCCTCGGCTGAATGCGGCGGAGGCTCCCAGCGAACGGGCCAGGAAGATGCGGCAGGCTCAGATTCAAACTCTGAAGAAGGCCGAGAAACCTCAATCAGTGGTACTGGAAAGCTCTGTGCCGACGGTGAACAGGCAGGCTGTGCGTAATTTTTCGCGCACCCTGAAACGCGATGTTAAAACAGGCCGGATTCCTTTGTTAATCGCGCTGGTGATTGTGATTGGCCTGGGTTATTGGCTGCTCACCGCCCCTAACTTCAGGGTGACAAACGTTAAAGTGACGGGCAGCCGTTACCTGGACGCGCAGGGGGTTATTAACTTTACGGGCGTAAACCAGCAGAACGTCTTTTTGTTGAGTGAAGACGAGATTGCCAAGAAAATTAAAGAAAAGCCTTTTGTGCTGGATGCCAAAGTTAGCAAAGCCCTTCCCAACGAACTGCGAGTGGAGATTACTGAGCGCAAAACCCGCCTGGTCTGGAAGGTCGGCAGTATGAACTATATGGTTGACCCAGACGGGGTAATTCTGGAAAGTAGCACCCGCCTGACCGATGATGCCAGCAACCTGACCATAATAAACAGCCTGGACGGTAGCCAGCTACAGGCCGGGAAAAAGGTTGACCCGGTAGCAGTTGCCAGTGCCGAGGAAATTCTGACCAAAATGAACGAGAGTGGTATAAAGGTGGCTTCGCTGGACTACTCGCCGACTACCGGGCTGATTGTGGTCAGTGCCGGGCCGGACGGCAAGCCGGGAGCCTGGAAAGCCCTGTTTGGTACAAACGCCGAGCTGGAAAAGAAGGCAAATCTGTTGAAAGCTTTACTGGCGCGAAATGACCTGAAATGGACTTTTGTAGACCTGCGGTTTACCGACAAGCCAGCGATTAGCTAAACGGTTGTCAGTTGTCGGTAAAAAGTAACGAGTAGCGGGTAACGAGTTTGTTCCCCCTTTCTTTACAGGGAGGGAGCTAGGGGGTTAGGTTTGTACTTTAACAGTATTCTGGAAACGATAGGTAAAACTCCGTTGGTCGCTCTGGACAGGCTGGCGGCGGGGCTACCGGGGCGGGTGCTGGTGAAGATTGAGGCGGTTAACCCTGGCGCGAGTATCAAAGACCGGGCGGCGTTGCGGATAATCGAGGAAGCCGAGGCCGAGGGAAGCCTTAAAGCGGGCGGTACGGTAGTAGAACTGACTAGCGGCAATATGGGGGCAGGACTGGCGATTGCCTGTGCGGTCAAGGGCTACAAGATGATTGCAGTTATGAGCGCAGGTAACAGCATCGAAAGACGAAAAATGTTGATAGGGCTAGGGGCAGAGGTGGTGTTAGTGCCACAGGCGGCAGGCAGCAAACCGGGACAGGTGAGCGGCGAAGATTTAGCTCTAGTCGAGGAACACACCCAGCAGTTGGTCAAAGAGCTCGGCGCATTTCGCCCTAACCAGTTCCATAATCCGGCTAACGCTCGCGCCCACGAACTGAGTACCGGGCTCGAAATTTGGGAGCAAACCGAGGGCAAAGTTGCGGCTTTTGTGGCGATAGTCGGGTCGGGTGGGACGTTTATCGGGACGGCACGGGCCTTGAAAGAGCGCAATCCGACGATTAAATGTTACGCCGTTGAACCCGCCACCGCCGCTATCCTAGCGGGGCAGCCGATAACCAACAGCAGTCATAAGCTGCAAGGGGCAGGTTACAACCTGATACCGCCTTTATGGGACACGGCATTGTGCGACGGGTTTTTGGGGATTGGGGACGAGGAAGCCACCGAAACGGCGCGAGTTCTAGCCCGCCGGGAAGGAATATTCGGGGGTTTCAGTGGTGGGGCAAATGTGGCGGCGGCCTTACGGTTGGCAAAAGAGGCCACTTCAGGCGACCTGATTGTGACCGTGATTTGTGATAGTGGCCTGAAATACCTTAGTACGGATTTAGTAGAGTAGACCCTGGAAATTTGTTCCCCCTGCCTTGCTAGGGAAGGGGGTTAGGGGGTTAGGTTAGATTAGATGGCATCAAACAGAGAAAAGTTAATCGTCGGCATAGATGTTGGTACTTCCAAAGTTAGCTGCATAATCGGGCAGCTTACTAAGGATGCCCATATCAATATCATCGGGGTCGGGGTTAGCCCAAGCAAGGGACTTTCCAAAGGGGTTGTGGTCAACATTGAGGAAGCTTCCCAGAGCATTGCCAGTGCCGTAGAAAAAGCCGAAGCCCAGGCCGGACTAAAAGTACCATCGGCCTACGTCGGCGTTGCTGGAAGTCACATCAGCAGTATTAACAGCCGGGGCGTGGTTGCCGTAACCAAAACTAATCGCGACATAACCCATGAGGATGTCACCCGAGCCATAGACTCAGCCAGAGCGGTGGCAATTCCAGCCCAACGCGAGATATTACATGTCATTCCCCGCACCTTTGTGATTGATGGGCAGGACGGAGTACGCGACCCGGTGGGAATGAGCGGCTATCGCCTGGAAGTAGAAACCCATATCGTGACCGGGGCGGTTAGCAGCCTCAATAACCTGTTCAAAGCCGTCCAGCGCATCGGCATAGAAGTAGAGGAACTGGTGCTAGAACCTCTGGCAGCCAGCGAGGCGGTACTGGGTGAGGCCGAAAAACGATTGGGCGTGATGCTGGTGGATATTGGCAGTGGCACTACCGACATCGCCATTTACATTGATGGCACAATCTGGCACACCGCCGTTCTACCGATTGGCAGCAACCATGTCACCAACGATATTGCGATTGTAATGCGAACTCCGCTGGATACCGCCGAACGCCTGAAAATAAAACAGGGTGATGCTTCAGTAATAGGCTCAATGAAGGGCTATTACGGCGATTATTACGGGCATGATAACTGGCGATTGCGGAAAGTGGATGAAAATGCTAAGGACGAAGACCGCCCGGATGAGCTGATTGAGGTGGAAGCCTTCGAGATTGGCAGCAAACAACGAGTTTCGCGCAACACCTTGAACGAAGTAATTTACGCCCGGACGCGCCAGATTTTTGAGATGGTGCAAGCCGAGATTAAAAAAAGTGGTTACGATGGCATGATTCCTGCGGGGCTGGTACTGACTGGCGGGTCTGCTGGGATGACTGGAATTACCGATGCGGCGGCTCATACTTTGCGGATGCCCGTCCGTATCGGAGTGCCGCGTGGCTTGAGTGGAATTAGTGATACTTTGAGCGCACCCGCTTATAGCACTAGCGTGGGGTTAGTGCTGTGGGGTTTGCGTAAACTTAGCGGCGAAGAACTGGTACAAGAGGTTCGACGCACTAGCGGCGGTGGTGGAACAGGAGCGGGCCGGAAAATAAAAGGCTGGTTCCGCGAGTTTCTGCCATAGTCGGGAATTCTTCAGAAGTAGGCTGTTTTCAGGTCGCTCTCCCTGATAGCAGGTGCTACTTAAAAATCGGGACATGCTGTTGGCAGTAATTGGCAGTCAAATCGGCTGGGTCGGACGGCTGAGAAAGAGTGCAATGGCTGGCAACTTAAAAGAGGGGCGCGTTAAAAGGAGAAGTTTTTTATGGCATCTAATAGAATACGGGATAGGGAACGGGATATGAACAGCACAGACCTAGAAAGTTTTGCCCAGATAAAAGTTATCGGGGTAGGCGGCGGCGGCTCTAACGCGGTTAACCGCATGATTGACAGCGGATTGACGGGGGTAGATTTCTACGTGGTCAACACTGACGCACAAGCCTTGCTTTATAGCAAAGCCCCCAACCGCATCCGCATCGGCGACAAAGTTACCAAAGGTCTGGGGGCTGGTGGTAATCCAGTAGTGGGCGCAAAGGCCGCCGAGGAGAGCAGCGAGGAGTTGTTTGAGGCTCTCAAGGGCGCAGATATGATTTTCATCACCAGTGGGATGGGCGGCGGCACGGGTACGGGCGCATCCCCGATTATTGCCCAGATTGCCAAAGAGGTCGGGGCACTGACCGTTGGGGTAGTCACCAAGCCCTTCAGCTTTGAGGGTAATCGGCGCAAAGCTTCGGCGGAGGAAGGGATTCAGCGTTTCAAGGAGCATGTGGATACCCTGATTACTATCCCTAACGATAGACTTTTACAGGTCGCCGATAAAAAGACCAGTATCGTGGAAGCCTTCCGTATCGCCGACGACGTGCTGCGGCAAGGTATCCAGGGTATCAGCGACTTGATTACCGTTCCCGGCCTTATCAACCTGGACTTCGCCGATGTTAAGAGCATTATGAGCGATGCCGGGTCGGCCTTAATGGCTATCGGGCATGGGACGGGCGACAATCGCTGTATTGATGCTGCCAAAATGGCTATCGAAAGCCCTTTGCTGGAACTTTCGATTGAAGGGGCGCGAGGTGTACTGTTTAACATTACGGGTGGGGAAGATTTGGGTATTTTGGAGGTTTATGAAGCCGCCGAGATTATTCAACAGGCCGCCGACCCGGATGCCAACATTATCGTTGGAGCGGTGATTGACTCGCGGATGGGCGGCGATGTGAAGCTGACGGTAATTGCCACAGGTTTTGACCAGGTGCGTAAGCCCCAGTCACGCCCGGTGCAGTTCCCGACGGTGAGGGCGGTAGTACCTCAGAATTTGCCAAACCTTTCTGCGCCATCCGCCGAACCTGCCGCGCCCTATCCCTATCGTCCGGCGGTGAATGATGACCTGGATATTCCGCCCTTCCTGCGCTATCGCCAGCGCAATAACGGGCAATAATCTAACCTAACCCCCTTTCCCCCTTCCCGGATTCCAGGAAGGGGGAAAGAGAGGCCGAGGATAATGCAAATTTACGAAGGTGATATGAACGGGGCGGGTCTCAAGTTCGCGATTGTGGTGGCCCGCTGGAACTATTTTATTGGAGAAAAACTGCTGGACGGGGCAAAGGATGCCTTTCGACGGCATGGCACCGCGGACGGTGATGTAAGTGTGGCTTATGTTCCCGGCTCGTTTGAAATTCCGCTAGTTGCCAAGAAATTGGCGAGTAGTGGCAAATATAACGGGGTGATTTGTCTGGGAGCGGTAATACGTGGCGCAACCTCCCACTACGACCTGGTAGCGGGTGGGGTTGCTAGTGGTTGCTCGGCGGTAGCCCTTGAGACAGGTGTACCCTGTATCTTCGGGGTGCTGACTACCGAGACGATTGAGCAGGCCATTGAGCGGGCCGGGACGAAGGCTGGCAACAAGGGCTATGAGGCCGCCACTGCCGCTATTGAGATGGCGAACCTGTTACGCGCTCTGGACAAAGCCTGATTTTTATGAACATACCCTATTGACCTCTTATTCGAGACAACTTGGGTTGTCAATCCTGAGTAAGCGTGTCAATACTCTCTTTTAACGCAAACCAAGCAGCGGCCCGCAAGGGTCGCTTTATTTTTATAAGCCCACTTAACATACTGGTGTCACCCCTTAAACCCTGCGAAGGAAAGAGCTAGGGGGTTAGGTTTGGTAGTCTAACTCCTCCCGTCTGGAATGGTATAATAGCTCAACCGGTTGTCAGTTGTCGGTTATCGGTGGTCGGGAAAATTTGGGACAAATTCACGGGTTCAAAAAAGACTAAAGATAGGGGCAGGTCCCCGTGCCTACCCTTGTGAACAGGGTAGACCTCTGTGTCTATTCCTACAAAATTAAACAAAAAAGGACTGCTAAAACATGTCGAAATTGGAAAATCAGGTTGCGATTATTACCGGGGCGGGAAGCGGCATCGGCAGGGCTACCGCGCTATTGTTTGCCCAGGAAGGGGCTCAGGTGGTGGTCGCTGATTATAACCTGGAAGGGGCGCAGGAAACGGTTGGTTTGATAAAAGAGTCAGGGGCTAAGGAAGCTGTTGCTTTTCAGGTTAACGTAGTAAAAGCAAGTGAGGCTGAGGCTATGGCAAATTTTGCGGTGGAGACTTTTGGTAAATTAGATATTCTGGTGAATAATGCCGGAGTGGGCGTGCCAGGAACGGTCTTGACCACCAGCGAGGAAGAGTGGGATAGAATTTTCGCGGTTAATGTAAAAGGCATGTTTCAGTGTTCGCGTTATGCCATCCCCAAAATGATTGCGCAGGGTGGCGGCAATATTGTTAACCTGTCCAGTGTGGCTGCGCTAGTGGCAGTGGTAGACCGGGCGGCTTACGGGGCTTCCAAAGGGGCGGTATTAGCCCTGACCAGAGCGATGGCGGCTGACCATGTTAAGGATAATATTCGGGTAAACTGTGTTTGCCCTGGCACGATTGATACCCCCTGGGTAGGCCGGATGGTGCAAAGTTATGCTGACCCAGAGGAAGCCCGCCGTAAGATGATCGCCCGCCAGCCAGTCGGACGGCTAGGGACTGCTGAAGAAATAGCCGAAGCGATTCTTTATCTAGCCTCCCCCCAGGCCAGTTTTGCTACGGGGTCGGCCCTGGTAATTGATGGTGGTTTTACCTCCTTCAAGCTGCCGTCCTAAATTCATTACAAAGCTTCCCAGGATTTGATAAAATAGCATTGTAGGGAGCAGGCTCTGTCCTGCGAATTATCGGTTGACGAAGCAGCCTCCTACATCCAGCAACTATCGGCTGACGGAGCAGTCTTCTACAAAACGGCTAAAATATGAACTGGGATCAAGTCTTAAAAAATATTGGGGCCTTGAGCGGCTTTAGCGTGCTGATAATCGTCTGGCTAGGGCAAGCTCTTTGGATGCGGATTGAGGCCGACAAACGGGGGATGTGGGGCTGGGTTTGGGCCTTTATCGGGATTCTCACCCCACCCTTTGGGCTTTTCTTTTTTCTGTTCTGGCGACTGCGTTCCCCGGTACGCCCCGAAGTCAGCGAACGAGACGAAGTTATGGAAGAAACCAGCCGTACCAAACGCCCCTTCTACGAAATTATGGCCGACAAAACCGCCCCACCCACCCCAGAACCCCCCAACCAGGCCGAAAACATTAAAGCCGCCCTGGAAGCGGAGGAACGGCGTTACGGCAAATGAATACTCCTACAGGGCAAAATAACAGGTTGGGCGAGCTGATAATCAACGGGCGGCCTTTTGTCTGGGGGCAACGCACCTACATAATGGGCATCCTTAATATCACTTTCGATTCATTCTCCGGCGACGGGCTGGGGCTTGACCTGGATAAAACTGTGGCTCAGGCCCTTGAGTTTGTTAAGGCTGGGGCCGACATTCTCGACATTGGCGGGGAAAGCACTAACCCTTACCACTCGCAATTGCTTTCGGCGGAGGAAGAATTACAACGGGTCTTGCCCGTGTTGAAGGCTGTTTCGGCGATGACGGATATACCCCTGTCTATTGACACTTACAAGCCGGAAGTGGCCCGCGTGGCCCTGGAAAACGGGGCGCATATTATAAATGACATTCATGGCCTGGAAGACCCGGCAATGCTGGTGCTTGCTGCCGAAACAAACGTTCCCGTAATTGCCATGCACATGCGCGGCACTCCCCAAACGATGCAAAAAATGACCGACTATAATGGCGATGTTAAAGAAGCGGTGCTGCACTATTTTCGGCAAAGGCTGGAGGTAATGACTCAAGCGAGCCTTCGCCGGGAAAATATTATTTTTGACCCTGGTTTTGGTTTCGCTAAAACTTACGAGCAAAATCTGGAATTATTGGGTGGGTTAGGTATCTTTCGTGAGCTTGGGCAACCTTTGCTGGTGGGAGTGTCGCGTAAAGGTTTTATCGGTAGAGCAATGGCTGGGCCAGGACAAGAGCCCTACCCACCCCCTGCCCGAACCTATGGTACTGCCGCCGCTATTACCATCGCTATAACTCAGGGAGCCGATATTGTGCGGGTTCATGATGTAGACGAGATGGTTTCGGTAGTTCGCCTTGCGGATGCCACCATTAGAAGAAGTGCTGAGTTATGAGTGCCGAGTTAAAAACATGTGATTAACTCGTATTTTTCAATGGGCGATTTCTTGGGCGATGCCTTTGCAAGTTTTATGCCCTTATTCCACATCAGTCCTATTGAGTTTTAAATTCTCGACTATTAATATTTTTGACTCTTGACACTTTTTGAACCTAAATTCCGGATTTTTGGCTTTTCTCTATAGTACCATGCTCCCATGTGGGCATAGTACCATCCTATGCCCTCCAATAGTACCCATCTACCCTTGTTTAATCCAACCAAAACCTTACAATGGTAATATCACAAAGTGTGTAATTCATCCAGGCATTATTTGTACTAAACAAATTAACTCTTTAGTTTCACTACTTCGTTCTTTTTACTTCTTAGCCATCGTTTAATTCTGGAAGCACTAATATCCTTATTGCTCATAGTATTATCTCGCGTAGGATTAGGTCCCAGTTTTCTTATAATCCGAAACGGTCAAGGAGTTCATTTTGATAAGAGGAAAGAAAGTCATGGCTGGGGTCATTACAAGTAGTTTTGCCCTGGTTTTGGCAATTGTTGCCCTAACGGTAACTTTTGTGGGAGCTGCCGGACAGGTAAAACCTCCAGTAAACTTGGTGGCTGGCGATAGTGTCACCATTAATTGTGCTGGCGGTAAATTAAGTAATGTCAGCAGTAGTAACACGGCCTTTACCATCAAATGTCTGGGGGCCCCGGCCATCGCGCAACTAACCAATATCAGCGCAGGAGCTGCCCTTAAAGGTAAGGTTAATATTGAGGCCAAAGTAACCGAAGGTTCTAGCCCGATTGCGAACGTATTGTTTGAACTTTTCCAGAACGGTCAGAAAATACATAGCTGGGTTGAACCAGCCGCCCCCTATTTCTATTATGGCGATAATAACGCACAGCCTAATGGTTGGGACACCACCAATCGGGCCGACGGGCAGTATAGCCTTTCGGTCACGGTGACTGGTAGCGACAACCTTAGCTCTAATCTGAAAGTAAATTTCAGTATTGCTAACGTAGTGGTAGTACCAACCGCTACTCCTACTTCGGCTCCGCCAACTGCTACTCCAACCACCCCTCCGGGCGGTGTTCAGGACTCGATGTCTATGGGTCTATGGAATCCTAATCCGAAGTTTGATGTCTGCAAAAACGCCGACGGTTCGATTAACGCCGACGCTACCGCCCGCATCAAGCAATTTCACGATAGTTTCAGTGTAATTGCCCCCGATGGCAAGCGTTACCCGACCTGGCATCCTCCAGTGGCGAAAGACCCGGCAACTGGCGCGATGTGCAGCTTTGGTCACGAGCATGGTAAAGACCCCAGTACCTTCCCGAATTGGCAAGAAATTAAACAGTATTTTGCCTACAACGGTGATGTTGCCCGTAGCGGCATTCCCTTTGGCTATGTCAATGAACAGATGGATGCCTGGGTAACGGCTACTGGCTCTAACATTCCGATGCGCCACGAAGACCACGTAGGTCACAAAGTCGAGTGGGGAACTAACATCAGTGTTGATATTGTAAAAGGTTCTAATGGCGCGAAAACCCCTAGCGGTGTAACCTGTAACTATTTCTCGAAAGTCCATCAGGGAACTACCTCGCACGATGCTTTTGAGAATAACTTGCACGAACTTTTCTATATGGTTAAGTGTAGCGATGGGCAAGACCTGAAGTTGGCTCGAATGATGGAATTCGGCAAGGCTGGGCAATTCCTGCGCTTGTGCGACCCTGAAGGCGACCGAACGACGGTTATTAACACTGGTTTTAGCTACAGTAATGCGGCCTATCCCGGTACGGCCCAGGATGGGGTAAGAAATATTACTGACCGCAGTTGTGTAATTAACAACTTCCTGGTTCCAGGTAACAAGTGGACGATGAACATGTACGAAGCCTGGCCGGGTAGCATGAGTATTACCGGGGCTCAAGGTCAACCTCTGGTACGGACACTGGACTTACTCTTTGACGTAGAGAATTCCATGCGCTACTACTACCCTGGCAAGACCCACCCTGAACTAGCCGATGCCAGCAAATACAGCGATGCGGGCTTTACGATGGACTTGTGTTATGAAGTCCTGGCTAACGGCAACAAGTCGCACGGTGGAGCCTGTGATGCTGCTACCAATTCTGGGTCAATCAAAGGTATAACCTGGGACGACCCGCGTTCGGCCTACAAGGGCACCAGCCGAGGGATGTACGTTAAACCCGGTGATGTTCAGAACGCTTCCGGCCCGGCAATCTGGTATACCGACCCGTTTGGTCAGAATGCCAAAACTACCCCTTTCCCTGGCTCGGTTAAGCAGTACATCGTGCAGCGTGACATTAACTATGGTCAGAAGTTCGGCGGGTTCGTTGACCCAACCAAAATGAATAGTGATTTCGATGCACCTACGGTACATGCCCCGAACTAGGCTGCAAACCTAACCCTCTACCTCCTTCCCTATAAAGGAAGGAGGTACTCCTATTTCAAATCTAATTGTAGGAGTCCTGCGAAATCCGAATCCCGTAGGAGCAGGCTCTGTCCTGCGATATTCGTCGGATGACGGAGCATCCTCCGACATTCCTACCTCAAGCCTCTGCCAGGACTTTATCCACCGCTTGTCGCAAAAAGGCCAACGGTTGGGCCCCTGAGACAAAATATTTTTCGGCGAAAATCAGGGCAGGCACGGAGTTAATCCCATACTCGCGGGCTTCGCTGATGTCAAAAGTCACCGCCTCACTATATTCGGGATTTGCAACCAACTCCTCAAATTTGTCAGCTTCCAACCCCACCTCCGCTAGAATTGCTTTAAGTACCGCCGGGTCGCCGATATCTTGACCTTCTTGCCAATAAGCCCGTAAGACGCGCTTCTCATATTCCTCACCCTTGCCCTGTACCTGGGCGTATTTCGCCAGCACCAAAGCCTGATAACTTTGAGTGCCAAAGGGCCCTTGATTTAGTTCCAGGCCATATTCAGCCCGCACCCGCGCCTTGAACTGCTCTCGGCTGTTCTCAATCATAGCCTGACGTTCGGGCGGCATTGGCGGCGAACCGGGCGGACGTAACATAAACGAACGCCAGTGTACTACTAAATCATACTCGCTTTTAAGCTTATCCAAACTGGTAGCTACTAAAAAGCAAAATGGTCAAACAAAGTCAGACCAGACATCAATTTTCACAGTCATTAGGAGGCTCCTTTTTCTAAATTACGACTTTCGCTTTGGAACTCACTACCTGGAGTTTGCAGCATACATTGAACCAAAGAATTGGCCTTAAGCGAAAATCCTATAAATGTGGCAATATAAATGGTTAATGCTCATTTTTTATGGGCTTGTTTATGCTAAACCGTTTGACGAAAAATTGCAAGCTGAGACAGGACAGAAACCTCGAATCCAGGTTGACGGGAACTAAAGGGGCTGTTATAATTGGCAACTGTGCAATTTAATAGTATTTAGGGAATAAATCAGGTTATAGCAACGGTATTCAGGGCGAAGATGGGCGGCAAAAACAGCCAAGCCTTTCGCCTGTAATTAAGGCGGAAAGGAGGGACAAACCAATGTCTCAGCCAGCGGTCGAGATAATTAACGAACTAAGTGCGCCATTCATACGGTCGGATATCCCAGCATTTGGGCCGGGTGATACCGTAAAGGTCGGCGTGAAAGTAGTTGAAGGTAGCAAAGAGCGCATCCAGATTTTTGAGGGTGTGGTTATGCGACGGCGCAACGGTGGAATCAACGAGAACTTTACGGTGCGGCGCATCGCTACTCACGGGATTGGCGTAGAGCGCACGTTCTTGCTAAACTCACCTCGCATTGACAAAGTTGAGGTAGTGCGTCGGGGTAAAGTACGTCGGGCGCAACTTTACTATCTGCGTGGTCTTAGTGGTAAAGCGGCACGTATTCGCGAGAAACGTTACGTCTAAACCCTTAGCAAAAAGTTTATGAAGAATGTGAGGGCGGTTTTTGCAAGAACCGCCCTCACTCATTTTATACCCACCAAATCCCAACTTAACTGGCTTTAGAAACCTGCCAGAAGGCCAATTTTTGCCACCAGGAGCGTTTTTTGCTAAAAGATACTGGTTTCAAGGGCATCGAAGCATTTATAACTCCCCGGTCATAATCACTCCG
>Ga0209511_1002199_pt1 | contig 16298 bp, 11 predicted proteins | sample SSSSmetaG_FD_184141 | JGI IMG/M metagenome (GOLD analysis project Ga0209511, IMG submission 184141) | Glacier valley bacterial and archeal communities from Borup Fiord, Nunavut, Canada, to study Microbial Dark Matter (Phase II) - ​SSSS... | ecosystem: Environmental > Aquatic > Freshwater > Ice >...
TTCTATGATCAGGACTTTCATGCGGCTGCTGAAACCTCAGAGAGTGCTCCCGGATCGAGTAAGATAGTTTTCGAATTTCCGGCACGCGGAAATATGCCCCCTGTAAAGCTCACCTGGACAGATGGTGGTATTATATTTGACCGTCCTGCGGGTTTAAAAGATACCGACCCACTAGGCTGGGATGGTGGTGGGGTGTTGCTGCATGGTAGCAAGACCGAAGCCATGACCGGTTGCTATGGAGTAAATACTACATTGGTACCCTTTGAAAAAATGTCATCCTTTCAAAAACCTACTGCTTCATTACGCCGCATTGCTGGTAATTCAGACGGACATGAAAAAAACTGGATAGAAGCTATTCGTAAAGATGATCCATCTTTTGCATCCAGTCCATTCTCGTATGCTGGCCCGCTTACCGAAACAATTTTGCTCGGAAATATTGCCCTTCGTACAGCCCATGTTAAAGGGGCCAATGGAAAAGCTGTATTAAATGGCCCAACAAGACTCCACTGGGATGGGCCGGGTATGAAAATTACGAATGTCGAAGAGGCTAACCAGTTTGTCAAGCGCGAGTACCGTAAAGGTTGGAACTTACATTCTTAACAATCCTGCGATATGCCCAATTATTATGAATACAGCAGAAAATATCAGGATGAATTACTGCATAATATACTCCCGTTCTGGGTTAAAAACTCAAATGATGAGCAGCATGGCGGTTATTTTACCTGCCTTGATCGCAAGGGTAAGGTATATGATACTGATAAATTTATCTGGTTACAGGCGCGGCAGGTTTATATCTTCTCGTTTATGTTCAATCATGTCGGGGCAAATGATCTCTGGTTAGGATTCGCCTTTCAGGGGTCAGGTTTCCTGCAACAACATGGGCGTGATAGTAGCGGAAACTGGTATTTTTCTGTCGACCAGCAGGGGAAACCACTGGTGCAGCCTTACAATATCTTCTCAGACTGTTTTGCTGCACTGGCATTTGGTTCAATGTATAAAGCAACAGATATCGATGAATTTGCAGAAATATCGAGAAATACCTTTAGCAATATTCTTGCACGCCGAGACAATCCCAAGGGTATTTATTCAAAAGGTATCAGTTCAACGCGGATTCTAAAGAATTCATCTATGCCAATGATCATGTGTATGCTTTTGCAGGAAATTGAAACCTTGCTCGATAATACACTGGTGAATAAACTCTATGATGAATGTATTCATGAGCTTACTGAAACCTTTTATGATCATGATACAGGCATCCTGTTTGAGAATGTAGATGCGAATGGAAACTTCTCTGATACCATGGATGGGCGCCTGATTTGCCCGGGTACCATTGTTGAAGGTATGTGGTTTATCATGGATCTTGCTGAAAAGCGTGGCGACAGGGCACTGATTGAAAAAGCCAGTAAAATCGTTCTATCGACCCTTGAATATGCCTGGGATACAGAATACGGAGGATTATATTATTTCATGGATTATAAGGGGCACCCACTGCAACAGCTTGAGGGTGATCAGAAACTATGGTGGGTGCATGTTGAGGCGCTGATCAGTTTATTGAAAGCCTTTTACCTTACCAAGAAGATTGAATACTGGAACTGGTTTGTTAGAGTGCATGATTATACCTGGAAGCATTTTCCTGATAAAGAGCATGGTGAATGGTTTGGTTACCTAAATCGTCAGGGTGAGATAAATCTGTCGCTAAAAGGTGGCAAATGGAAAGGTTGTTACCATATTCCAAGAGCCCTGTATCAGTGCTGGCAAACTCTTGAAAAACTCTCACAAAATGAAAAGCAGGTCTGATACCTGTTTTATTTTACAAAAATCCGATATTGTACATCAGAACAAACTAATTGATGGAAATAATCGCATATTCAGAATATTATCCTGGCCTGATGTCACGTATCATCGAAATGCAGGCAAAATACTACCATAAATTCTGGAACTTCGGGCTAGAATATGAAATCAATGTTGCTGGTGAACTGGCAACGTTCATGTCTCAATACAAACCCGGAAAAGATATTTTATTATATGCCCTTACTGAAGAAAAAATCATCGGTTCAATCAGTATAAACGGGAGTGACCTTGATAGGGGTGAGGCCCAGCTTCGCTGGTTTATAATGGATGATGATTATATCGGTTACGGAGTAGGAGCCAAACTCATGGATAAAGCCCTAGAATTTTGCCAGGCTCAGCATTTTAAGAAAATCTTTCTGCTAACCTTTAAGGGATTAGGCATGGCTAAAAATTTATATGAACGCCATGGCTTTGAACTAAAAAATGAAAGGGAAACTCACCAATGGGGGCCCGCTGTAATTGAACAATATTACGAGCGTATCAACAACTGAGTGATTTCTAATCTCAACTTTACTATTCATTAACATTAACTTCAGGCATAGCTAAAATCTGTTCATTCTTTTTGCCAGTCAATCGGCGCATTAAATGAAACAGATTCTAAAGCTTATCTTTTTACCTCTTATACCTGTTTTTTTCTTTTTAGCACAGGTTCATGGTCAGCAATCAATTTCAGGTGTAATAACCGATCAGCAGAGCAAGGAAATTCTTCCTGGTGCTACCCTTGAAATAAAGGGTCAGGGGCTTGGCGTTTCAACGAATGCTGCAGGTTATTATGAATTCAAGAATCTGCCTTTAGGAGAGTATAAAATGGTTATTCACCTGCTCGGCTATGAGTCCCTTGAGTCAACTATACATGTAGATAATAATGAGCATGAGAAAAAAAACTTCACCCTGCATGAATCTTCTGTTAAGTTAACAGAAGTACAGGTAAAGGGGCATAAAAGCACAGAGAGTGACCATAATGCTCGCCTACGCGAAAAGAGATCAAGTGCCCTTATAAACGTTGTTTCAGCTGAGGCCATTCGCAAGTCACCTGATTTGAATGTGGCCGATATTTCTCAGCGTGTCTCAGGTATTACCCTTGATAAGGGTAGTGATAGTAAAGATGAGTTTCTTATCATAAGAGGACTGGGTGCACGTTATAATAATACCCTGATAAATGGAATTTCTATTCCCAGCCCTGATGATAAAAGCCGTTCTATTCCGCTTGATATCATACCTGCAGATCTGGTAGCAAACCTGGTTGTTTCCAAAACCCTGACACCTGATATGGAAGGTGATGCCATAGGGGGTACAGTCGATGTACAACTTAAAGATGCCCCATCACAAGACCTACTTGAGGTGAATGTTGCAGCCGGTTTTAACCAGCAGTTGCTCAATAATAGCTTTTATACTTTTAATCAAAAGCTAGTCAACAGAAATGATCCATCATCAAGGTTTGGATATAGCTATCATGCGGGCTCTTCAGATTTCCCGCCGGATATCTTGAAATTCAAAACCCAGAAATTCATTCCTAATACCTTGGGAGGCCTTACTTTCGGCAAGCGGTTTCTAAAGAATAAACTTGGTCTGATTATCTCAGCTTCTTCACAGGGCATCTATTCTAAAACTACAACCAATGTTAATAATTACCTGATAAACAAGTATAACACCCCTCAGGCTCTTGATGAATTGAATGGTAGTTCCTCCTTTTTTACTACTCATACTGGAGTAAATACGAAACTTGATTATATTTTTAATGCTAATAATAAAATCAGTTTGCTCGGCATTTATCTCAGAACTACCGATCAGCAGAGTAGATTTTCAACTGATACATTGCTTCAGGGAGCCGGTCGTAATGGCCCGGGTACAGGCCGTGTAGATAGTGTTGTTATGGCTCGTTACCTGATACAAAATCTGGTGAGCTTTTCATTAAAAGGGAATAACAGGCTAACAGATAAATTAGATTTCGACTGGACTGGTAATTATGGGCGTTCAAATGCAGCCTTTCCAGATAATGCCACCATGCCTTTATATAATACCCTGCCTTCTTCAAACGGTTATATATTCTCACCTTTTTCAACCACCCATAGCTGGCAAAAAAACTCGGATAAAAACCTACAGGCCTATCTTAACTTTAACTGGAGAACAGGCATAGGAACACATAAGGTTGATGTTAAATTCGGTGGTTTGTTCAGACACCGTGACAGGGTAAATTACAACAATAGTTACTCGTTTAATGCGATAGATAATCAGGGAGTATCAGCAGCCTATTTTACCCCAAACTTTAATGCCGCTACATTTACAGTTGATAATCCTCAGGGTCAGCCCCAGCATAATCCTGCGAATTATTCTGCCAATGAAGATATCGCATCTGCCTATCTGATGGGTAAATTCTACCTTGGTAAATTAAAGGCAATTATTGGCCTGAGAGATGAAAATACATTGCAGTCAAATCATAATGTGAATGCAAATTCACCTTTCAACGAGATCTATCATTATTTCAGGTATAATGATATCCTGCCAACCCTTAACCTACAATATGCCCTGACTCAGACACAGGATTTACGGTTTTCCTATAATAAATCAATTTCGAGGCCTGCGTATTTTGAATTGGTTCAAACCGATATTCAAACCTCCAGTGGTATCGAAAAGGGTAACCCTAGTCTAAAACATTCGCGTGCAGACAATCTCGATTTCAGGTATGATTTCTTCCCGAATGCTGATGACGCCTTTATGCTTGGTGCTTTCTATAAGCGTATTTTTGATCCGATTGAACGGGGCGTCACGGCTACTGCTCTAGAAACAACCTATACTCCACTTAATGGTGCTACTGCCACAAACTTTGGACTTGAGGCCAACTTTGTCAAATACTTCGGTGATTTTGGGTTTAGTGGTAATTATACATTTACCCAGTCTAATGAAACCCGAAGAAAAATCTACTACCAGATTATCTATAATCCTGATGGCTCTTACCAGGGAATAAGTAATACAAACCCATTGGAAAAAGGACAACTTGCCGGGCAGAGCAGGCATGTGGCTAATTTATCTCTCCTTTTCAGAAGTGAAGCAGCAAAAATAAATGCCAGTTTTAATATCCTGTTCCAGGGCCGTCGAATTGATGGTATCCAGGATTACCTCTATCTGAACGAATACCAGTTAAATTATACGGTTCTTTCTTTTGCCATTGACAAGCAGATTGGTAAGCGCCTAACGGTTTTTGCTAAGTGCAATAACCTCAATAACTCACCATTCGAATTACGTACGCAAAATGGATATTTTGTTCGTAAAGATCGTTTCGGCCAGGATTATTTGTTTGGTCTGCGTTTTCGCATTCTTTAGTAATGCGCCTGAAATGTTGCTTAATCAGCACACTATTAGAATTCTCTAATCTCCTGATAACAATATGGTATACTCCCATTTACTTACTGGTAATTCTGATCTCCTATGTTTGAAAAAAATAATAAAAGCAAGATTATGAAAAGGACAACACTGTTTAACTTATTGATGCTGGCCGTATTAGGAGTAGGAATCTCAGCCTGTACAACAACTAAAAACGGGGGTACTATACCCATCGTTATTCCCCCACCTGCAGATGCAATCAAGGATACCTATGCTGGTGGCATTATTTCAGGCGGAACTTTTCTCTCTGGCCATACCTATAATATCAATAAGGGAAATATAATTGTCAATGGAGGCACTGTGACTTTTCAGGCAGGTACTAAAATTTTGTTTGGTGGTAAGCCTCAGATAATTCACTTGGGTTACCACCCAACACACCATGATCTGCATATTAATATTGCTGAGATTCAGAAAAATATCAGCCTGAAAAATAAGGTAAGAAATCAACTGGGTGTTGTAGCTGCTGCTCCTGCGACTGGTGACAGTATCATTTATTCAGTATACCTGACAGGGGGGGCAACCTTTGTTTCACAGGGAACAGCTGCCAGTCATGTTATATTCTCAACTTCACTTGCCAATCCACTCTGGCCTAATGGGTATTGGGGAGGTATCAACTGTGATTCAACCACGAAGGCTGTAACCATGCAATACACAGATATCAGCTATACAGGTGGTTCAGATTCAATCAAAACAAACCAGTACGCTTTTTATATTCATGGCAGCTCGACTACTACTACACCCGTAATCATTGAAAATAGCTCATTCCAATATGGTGTTGATGATTGCACCCGTTTAGAAGGCGGTCTTCGTGTCAGTATCAAGGGAAATGTCTTTAAAAAGCAAGGATCAAATGATGGTGATGGTGTAAATATCAAAGGCGGTGTAATGGGTGATGTTGCTTACAACTACTGTTGGAGTGGAGCTAATAATTCAATCAAGCTCAATGCTAACCTGAAGAATCTGGCCATTCGTACAACTGTAAATGTGTACAATAACACGATCATCAATGGTGGCTGGAGAAAAGTGGGAGAAGTATCTTCAGGTATCCTGGTTGATGCCAATGCTCAGAGTTCAGTTTATAATAACCTGATAGTTGATTGCCGTAACGGACTCAGAATTACATCTGCTTCTGACACGCTTTATAATAAAGGGAAATTTGGCAATAACTATATATATGCTGTTTTAGATTCAACAGCAAAACTGGTTTATGGTACCAATGAATGGGGAAAAGCTCAGGCATCTGATATCTATTCGTTGATGGGTGGTGATAAAGATCCAATGATTGCAAATTTCGTAAGAACTACGAAAGATGTTGCTGGGTTTACAACCTCACCCACTGATCAAAATGACCCACATTTAAAGGCAGGTTCACCAGCCATCGGAAAAGGTAATCCGAATGCTCCTTATAATAGTGCTATCGGAACCAATATGGGCTTCATGCCAGGCAAAGATATTGGTGCTTACCAAACTGATGGAACAGGAAATCAACGTATAAACTAACCCAATATTTAACTATTTTAGTTCCCCGACCCTGCCCTTGAAAGCGGGGTTTTTTTATATCTTCATTTTTAAGAAATACCTGTTCGATGATCTGTATCTTTTAGATGAGGAGATAGAACGTTATCTTGTATATTTGTAAAAATAGTGTAGAGGTTTTTATCAGTTTAGAGAACCATATACCTCTTTTATACGTTATATATCACTAAACCAACAATAAAGTTTAGCAATCCTGAAATTTATAGTCAGGCTATCAAGACTTTAACAAAGTCAACTAAATAATTTATGGCTAAGCTTTCATTTAATAACCATCCCGATCCCTTTTTTAAAGCACTTAAGGTAAAGGTCGATGCGTATTTCTCAGCAAATAACATAGAGCGGTCTGGAAACAGGAAGCTGCACTTGAAAGGTTTGATTCTTACTGTATCCCTTATTGCTTTATATGTTGAGCTTGTATTCTTTACCCCGGTATGGTATATAGCTATTCCTTTATGTGGTTTAATGGGTTTGAATCTGGCTTCTATTGGTTTTAACATTATGCACGAAGGTGTTCATGCGAGCTTTTCAAAATGGAAATGGTTAAATACAGTTTCAGCACATTCATTAAATGTAATGGGTGGAAATCAGCATTTCTGGAAATTGAAGCATGTTGTAAATCACCATACCTATACCAATATTCAGCATATGGATTATGATATAGAAACAAAGCTGCTCAGGGTTCATGAGAACCAGGAACATCTTTGGTTTCATAAATATCAGCATCTATACTGGTTTTTGCTTTACGGTCTTTCATATATGGCCTGGATTTTTTATGAAGATTTTCTAAAATATTTTTCAGGTAGAGTTAATCCCCTTGCTGAGAAAAAAGTACTGGCTAATAATGAACAAATCATATTCTGGGTGTCAAAAGCACTGTATGTCATTTTGTACCTTGTAGTTCCGATCATGGTTTTGGGCTTTGCCAAAACCATGGCAGGTTTCTTCATCATGGGTATCACCTGTGGATATATCATCGCTGTAGTATTTCAGCTTGCTCATATCGTTGAAGGAACGCATTTTCCACAGCCAAGCAAAGAACACAACCGTATTGAGCAGGAATGGGCCATTCATCAGGTTGAAACTACTGCCGATTTTGCTACAAAGAGTGTTGTTATTAACTGGTTACTTGGAGGTCTTAATTTTCAAGTTGAACATCACTTATTTCCAAAGATCAGTCATGTTCACTATTCGCAGATCAATAAGATGGTAAAGGAAACTTGTCTTGAATTTGGGGTAGTTTATCTGGAGTATCCAACTGTTGCCAAAGCGCTTCGTTCACATGTCATGCATATTTATAAACTTGGACAGATTGGTTTAGACGGGCTTCCTGTATTGGCAGTTCCAGTTCTTTCCCAACCAGTTCTTGCCTGATACACAGGGCAGATTACTATTTCTTAATTCAATATATAAAATGCCACCTGATTTATCAGGTGGCATTTTATATGACTAACCTAAACTGATTAAGCTTTAGGGTTTCCTACCTTTACGATCAGATCAGCAATACGGTTAGAATAGCCGCTTTCATTATCATACCAGCCCATGATTTTGATTGTTTTTCCCATTACCAGGGTTAGCTCACTATCAAAAATACAAGAATGGGTGTTTCCAACGATATCAGCAGAAACAATAGGATCTTCAGTATACTGAAGATATCCTTTTAGTGAACCTTCTGATGCTGCTTTCTTAAATGCTGCATTAATTTCTTCTTTTGTTGCAGGTTTGGTAAGTACACCAGTAAAATCGGTAATTGATCCAGCCGGAACGGGTACTCTAAGTGATGCTCCGTTTAACTTTCCCTTAACACTTGGAATTACAAGACCTAAAGCCTTGGCTGCTCCTGTGCTAGTTGGAATTATTGAAAGGGCTGCTGCACGGGCACGACGCAAGTCACTATGTGGTGCATCCTGTAAACGCTGGTCAGCAGTATATGCGTGTATTGTTTGCATAAAACCACTTTCAATACCGAAGTTATCTTCAAGTACTTTTACCATTGGAGCCAGACAATTCGTAGTACAACTGGCATTTGAAATGATAGTCTCAGTACCATCAAGTGTATCATCATTTACACCAAGTACAATCGTTTTCAAATCACCAGTCGCAGGTGCTGAAATAATAACCTTTTTTGCTCCAGCCTGAATATGTGCTTCAGCCTTAACCCGGTCAGCAAAAAAACCAGTAGACTCAAGTACTACATCAATTCCTAATTTGCCCCATGGTAAATCAGCTGGATTCTTAATAGCATAAACAGGTATTTTCTTATTGTTAATGATCAAATTTTCTGAATCATGAGAAACTTCACCTTTAAAGTTACCATGTATTGAATCATATTTCAGTAAATGCGCAAGAGTAGCTGTGTCAGTCAGGTCATTGATAGCAACCACCTCTACTTCTTTTTTTGCTAATAAAGCACGCAATGAAATACGTCCGATACGGCCGAAGCCATTAATTGCAACCTTCATAATCTTAATTTTAAATAAATATTAAATTGATAAAATATGTACAATATCGATCAGACTTTGGTCAAGGCTGAATTTATTTCCAATCACAGAAGAAAGATCTGTAAGTTTTATCTCATTACCTACAAGCCCGACCATTTTTTTTGATTCGCCATTAAGTAACGATTTTACGGCCGCATGCCCAAGCCGGCTTGCTAAAACTCTATCGAAACTAGACGGAGAACCCCCGCGTTGCAGATGCCCAAGTACTGCAACTTTGACATCATAATGACTGAATTTCTCTTCTACCAGCTCTGCAAGCCTGATAGCACCACCCTCAAAAGCGCCTTCAGCAACTATGACAATACTGGAGGTTTTTTGTTTACGGGCCCCAAATTCTAGCTGTCCGATTAAATCTTCAACTGTGCAGTTTATTTCTGGAATAAGGACAGCTTCAGATCCACCTCCGATACCTGCCCATAAGGCGATTGAACCAGCATGACGTCCCATAACCTCAATAAAAAAAAGCCTGCAATGTGAATCTGCCGTGTCTCTGATTTTATCGATTGCCTCAATGGCTGTATTATTGGCCGTATCGAAGCCGATAGTAAAATCTGTTCCTGGAATATCATTATCTATTGTTCCCGGTATACAAATTACAGGGGTATTATATTCTTGAGAAAAAATATCAGCCCCAGTGAAGGTACCGTCACCACCGATTGCAATTAGCGCATCAACATGGTTTTCCTGTAAATGTTGCCAGCCTCGGGCTCTACCCGCTGCTGTTCTGAACTCATCACTTCTGGCGGTTTTTAAAATAGTTCCTCCTCGCTGTATACAATTACTTACGTCACGTGAAGACAGTATCTTTGATCGCCCTTCTATCAGGCCCTGATAACCCTGGTAAATACCCAGTATTTCTTTGCCATAGAAGATACCTGTTCTGACAACTGCTCTCAGACAAGCGTTCATGCCAGGAGCATCTCCGCCAGAAGTTAATACAGCAATTTTTTGAATTTTGTTAGATGGCATTATTTTGAGAAAATGCTGACAGGAACCGGGTTTTAAGGCTTAGTTCTGTGTTGCCAGGTTCATATGAAAAAATACCAGGTCATCGATTGGTGAACGAATGATTTTACCTGTAGCCATACCATGTTTGGTAGCTACCTCTTCTAAGACATCTCTGAAATTATAACCTACAGACCCAATGCAATTGAACGTATAGTCTTTGTAATTCGGATAGTGAATGACGAGGTTCTTAAAAAAAGCGTCAAAACCTTCACAAACTACATCCCGTGTATAGGGCAGGTAATTATTATTATCATACAAAAATTTACTGAACTGTGCCAGGAAACGGTTTGGATGTGGCTGGTTATATAACCTGTCAAGCACATCTTCAACAGTCAACTGGTAGGTATCCCAAAAACTATCAGCAAGTCCAGCGGGCATATAGCCTCTAAAATAATCGCGTAAAACTCTTTTTCCGATATACGAACCACTGCCTTCATCACCCAGAAAATAGGCGAGTGAATCAATGCAGGTTTCAACACCTGTACCATCGTAAATGCAGGAATTTGTACCTGTGCCTAAAATGGCGGCAAAGCCACGGTTGTTTCCAAGCAAGGCTCTGGCTGCGGCAAGTAAGTCATGACCAATGAAGACATGAGCTTTCGTAAATACTGCTTGCATGGCCTGTTGAACAATTTCCCGCTTATCTTCATTTGAACAACCTGCACCGTAGTAATTCACCTCAGTGATTTGGTCTAGCTCTAGGTTATCGGGCAGGTTATTGTGTAGAGAGGCAATAATTCCTTCAGTAGAAATGAAGTAAGGATTATAACCTTCTGTATTAAAATAAATCTTTTTACCTTCTTTACTTACCAGGCACCAGTTTGTTTTAGTGGAGCCTCCGTCGGCAATAATCTTCATATTCTATGCTCTTCTCTTAATGACAATAGAAATAAAGATAGGCCAATAAATAAGAAGCGCAAATTTAATTTTGAATTGCCGGGGAATAACAGGGCTGATTAATCAGGGTCATTTTAAGATAAGTATAAAATCCAAAAAGAAATTTAATCGAATTGGGTATAAATGCAAAATGGTCCCGGGCATGGGTTTTTATTTTAGGGCTATTTTGATTCTTAAATAATTTCAGTTGTCTCCTTTACAGCTTCCTGGCAAAAGCCTTATCTAATTTTGAGAGCTTTGACTTTAGAGAAATAGGGGCATATCTAGTTTCTTTGAAACCCGGTAAGCGGCATTCATCAGGCCAACATGGCTATAAGCCTGTGGGAAATTTCCCCACTGGCTACCATCGCTTGGTGATACATCTTCACTCAGCAGACCCAGGTGATTTGAATATTGCATCAACTGTATAAATTGTTCTGTTGCATCTTTCATTCTCCCAACACAAGCCAGTGCTTCAACATGCCAGAAAGCACAAATTAAAAACGTTGTTTGTGGCAGTCCAAAATCATCTTCATGAATATACCGGTAAAATAATCCCCTATCTGCCTGAAGTTGTGATTCGACAGCCTTTAAATGCTTTTTGGCCTTTTGCGATTTAGGATTCAGGTACCCCATCATGATGAGCTGAAGCGTGCTGGCATCCATATAAGTTGAACCAATTGAGTCAGTATATGCTTGCTGGGTGCTATCATAACATTGTTCAATATAATGGGTTGCAATACGTTTAAGCTTAACCGCTCTTGAAACCAGTTTATCTTCTTTCAGGGCGACTCCGATTTTTATGGCAGCTGACGCTCCTGTCCAGTAGAAAAGCTTGGTATAGCAGTGATGTCCACTGATATGCCTGTATTCCCAAAGCCCGGCATCTGTTTCATGTATGGTGGCTTCCATCTTATCGAGCATCATTGACAGCCATACTGCAGATCCTGTTCTTTCGGCATCTACAAATCGGCGATCAATGAATAAGGGAAGCAAGGCAATCAGAACCTGACCGTACACGTCATTCTGTATATGCTCGTACGCCTGGTTACCGATGCGTACAGGTTTATTGTTTAAATAACCGGCTAGTGGAATAATCTTCTCAAGTAGTTTACTTTCTCCGGTAATGCTGTATAAGGGTTGAAATCTTTCTGTAGCAACTCTTGAAATATTCGAAATAAAGCTGAAATACCCTTCCATCTCTTCGAAGTGACCAATATTATTAAAGGCTTGTAAAATATAGTAAGTATCACGAAGCCAGCAGTAGCGATAGTCCCAGGTTCGGCCACTCTGGTCAAATTCGGGAAGACTGGTTGTACTGGCAGCAATGATTGCTCCGGTATCTTCATATTGGTGAATTTTTAGGGCCAGTGATGAACGAATGACCGCTGCCTGATAGAAATTACTAATGGTTGTGTTTTTTACCCAATCGCGCCAGTACTGTACTGTTTTATTCAAAAAAATCTCAACGGTATTTTCCAGTGTTGCTTCAAGAGGAGCCCCGTAAGTAAGCACAAGGTATTTTATCTCATTCAGTACAAAATAACATTCGTCTTTAATATAATTAATTGAAATATTAGTGGTGAGCCTTACTGGGCTTTCAAGACCTTCATACTCTAGGTGATTGCTACCCTGCATCATTTTTAAGTTACGTGTGCCATATTGCCCGACGGGTTTACAAACAACCTTAATCAAGGGGTTACCAGAAAGAGGCTCAACTTTTCGAATAAGCATGAGCGGCCTGAAGTACCTGTCATTTTGTTTAAACCTGGGAGCAAAATCAGTGATTAAATAAGCATCATCACCTGACCTAACTTTAGTACATAAGAGGTTAGTATTTTCACGGTAGTATTGCTCTACTGCATATTCGTCACGGGGCAAAATCGAAAATTCACCCCCTGATTTACTGTCTAAAAGATTACCGAAAATAAAACTACTATCGAATCTGGGCCAGCAGAGCCAACAAATATTAGTATCAGTGTTGATGTGAGCGATATAGCCACAGTTGCCAATAATTCCTGATTTATATTGATGATGTGACATAGTAGATTTAGGATCGATTTTGGTATCGTAGAGATTCAAGCTAGAAACCTTTGGCAGAAAGAAATGGCTATTTAGGATGGCACAAGAACTCAGCCATTAATTTTTATGAGCCGGTATTTCTGACACGTCCCCGCCACGACTTAACTAAAGGTTATCTCTGAGTCGGGCTGAACAAAAAAATGGCGTGTAATTTTTTTGTCTTTACCTGTTAACATGTAGTTAATAGCTTGTTTAAATCGTACATCTCTAGTAAATTTACAAAAGGCTAATAAAATCAATTATGAAATGGAAAAAGTTACGTTTTTTTATTGCTGTGGCAGCAATTACGGCGTTTAGTTCACAAACTTACGGACAGGGCTATGTTGATGATGCCCTTCGAATTTCTCAACCAGTTTTAAGAGGTTCAACCAGAACTCAATCACTGGGAGCTGCTTTTAGTTCTCTTGGAGGTGATATTGGTGTTCTGAGTTCTAATCCTGCAGGTTTAGGTTTTTACCGGAAATCAGATATTTCTTTTACTCCTGAGTATAGTAATTCATCATTACAATCGTCCTATTTTTACAACAAAGTAAACGATAGCAAACAAGGCTGGAATGTAGGTAATTTTGGAATTGTATTCGCTCACTCTTCACCTGAAGCTGATCGGGGTCTGGCTACAGATAATCGGTTAATTTCTTTTGCTTTCGGGGCAGGCTATTCAAGAAACAGTTCATTTAACAGAAACACTACTTTTTCAGGACATAACCCTGGCAGAAGTTTTAATTCTTTATTAAGTGATCAGGCGAACGCTTCTGGTATCACTGGACAGGATTATGGTAGTACGCTAGGAGGTATTGCCTTTGATGAGTACCTGATTAATCCAACAAATAAGGCAATGACAACCTTTGCGCCAGTTCAGGCAGCTAATCTTGACCAGAATGGAAGTATGCAGGAAAACGGGTATTCAGACGAAAGTAACTTTAGTTTTGGTACAAATTTTGGAAATGTGGTGTATGTTGGAGCAGGTGTTAATTTTGATAACCTAAGTTATCAGCGTTTGACACAGTTCAATGAAACAGGTATTGTAGATCCGGCCATGAAAATTGATGGCATTACCTACAGTAAGTTTACTTCTCAATATGGAACTGGTATAAATGGTAAGGCTGGTATTATTTTTAATCTGGCAAATGCCCTTCATATAGGTGGCTATGTTCAGAGCCCTACCAATTACAGCATGTATGAGACCTCAGATATGTCGCTTTACGGTCTCAAGAGCAATCAACTAATTGGTCCCTCTGTAAATAATACCGATAATATGGGTAAAGTCACAGCAGGTACCTATGATCCGACTGTTAGCGCTACTAATTCCTACCATATTCGTACACCTTATAAATATACAGCAGGAGCTTCCCTTATTCTTGGCAAGTTTATGTTGCTGACTGGTGAGGCAGACTATCTTGACTATCGGCAGATGAGGTTCTCTTCAGATAATAGTAGTGCTGATATGAACATTAATTCACAGATTCAAACCAAATATAAGGCTGTGATAAATTACAAAGCTGGTGCTGAATTGAAATTCGGGCCTCTTGTTATCAGAGGTGGATATGTTTTTGCGTCTAGTCCACTTTCAAACTCAGTTACCGATGCTGATAGAAGAATCCTGACCGGAGGCTTTGGCATCAGATCAGGCAATTTCTATATTGACTTTGGTGGTGTTCGTGATTTCTCGCGTAGCTATAGAAATCTCTACACACTGAACGATAATACAGGACCTTCATTGAAGCAATATAATATCCGTACAAGCGGTACAGTAACCATTGGTACCCGGTTTTAATCGGACAGCACTGATAGATATACGTTTAACTTTTATCAAAAAAGGCAGCTCTGGCTGCCTTTTTTGATAAATTCAGAGGCATACTTGATCGTGCTACAATTAAAAAATCTGGTAATCTACGTTCCTATTCAAATTGTGGCATAGATCGGTGAACTTTTTTTTGTGCTTCTCGTAATGAGACGAGTAATTGTTGAGCTCAAGCACATGAAAAACCTTTTTATAGGAGCTTGTATGTTTTTTTTTCTTGCATTAGTTCCAGCTTCATCGAAAGCTCAGAGTTCTAATAGAAGTACTTTGTTAGAAACATTCTCACGCTGGTTTGCTGGCGATTTTAATACGGTTACTAGTAAGGGGTTTGTTGATACCTCATCTTACGCTTTAAATCTTCATCACCTGGTTTTAAAATCATGGAAGTCTGATGACAGCACATTATGGGTTTATGAAGAAATTAATTTCGTCAACCATAATGATCAGGTATTCAGGCAGCTAGTATGGTCCTTAAAAGCAGATCCTGAGGGTAATATAATTGCCAATCAATACCTGCTTCAAAAAGGTTGGCTTTTTACGGGCGCCTGGAAGAGTGCAGACCGTTTACGTCAGCTCAGCAGTGAATATCTGGCGAGTTCTCCTTTTTGTGAACTGGTATTTACCCGTGTCAATAAATTTTACTTCAAGGGTAGCAGCTTAAAAAATGGATGTCCCAATAATTATAAAAACGCTGTCTTTTTCTCAGATGTATTTAACCTGACTCAATTGCAATTAGATTTCTGGGATAGGGGATGGGACGCCAGCGGCAAATTAGTTTGGGGTAGCGCTAAAGAGGGAATACATTTCATACGTAAGTCAATTACTGCCCAACCTTTTGAACAGACTGACGTGGTTGTTATGCCTTCTGACACAATTAATTACCGATAAAAGTGACTTATGCCAAGGCCTTTATTGTTTTGATACTCCCTGTCACCTAATAAGCCAGAGATGAAATCTGTGTTACCAGTGAACTTCCAAAATACCCTGTAGCCTGACTTCCTTCGGTATTCAGGTTTATAATATTTGTTCTCACATTTACTGGCGTTTTTGAAAAAATTCCTCCATTAATAAGTTCTGTCCTTAGGTCAGCATAAAAATCATAGTACGCCTGACTTAAAGATAAAGCCTGAAGTTCAACGACATCTCCTCTTTTAAAGGGTGATCGCTGCAAGACTTGTAATTTTTTCAGGTATTTACCATCAATAAGCCGATCATCCAAAATATTTAAATCAGCCGCCCGGTTGGCAAGTTTCCCATTTCTAAAA
>Ga0209511_1002200_pt1 | contig 16293 bp, 11 predicted proteins | sample SSSSmetaG_FD_184141 | JGI IMG/M metagenome (GOLD analysis project Ga0209511, IMG submission 184141) | Glacier valley bacterial and archeal communities from Borup Fiord, Nunavut, Canada, to study Microbial Dark Matter (Phase II) - ​SSSS... | ecosystem: Environmental > Aquatic > Freshwater > Ice >...
TCGACACGTCATCCCACGCCCACGTGGCATCCAGTGCTCCGTCCACCGTGCGGGACGTGCGATTACCCGACGCGTCTGCGGTGTAACCCACCGTGGACCCGTCAGCGAGCTCAAGCGAGATCAGCTCATCCGTCAGGTCCGTCGTGAAGACTTGCGTGCCCGCAGGGGTGGTCGAAGTCGCCAACGCCCCATTCGCACTCCACGTGTTCGTGACCGTCGGCGTTCCCGCAACCGACTCCGTCAACAACTGATACGCGGCGTCATACGCGTAATCCGTCACCACCGTCGTCGCCTTGGTGCCCACCACCGTGCGCGAAGTCTCCGTGGCACGGTTGCCCACCACGTCGTAGGTGTAGGCGTTGCGGGGAGACTTCGCCACACACGCGTCACCCAACACCGGGTAACACTCGGCTCGCAGCCGGCTCACCACGTCGTAGGTGTACAGCGCCGTGGTGCTGCCAGTGGCCGTAGTCGTATCCACCTGCGTGGGGTTGCCACGCGTGTCACGCGTGATCGCAAACCCCTCAAGCACCCCGGCGGTCGTGGAGTGCTGCAAAGACGACAACTGACCCGCAGCGTCATACACCGCAGACGACGTCACAGCCGACGGGCCCTGGCGCGTCACCGTCGACACCCTCCCCGACGGGTCATAGGCGTAGGTGACAGCAGGGATGCTGCCAGTGCCCGACGGCGTCACCGTCGTGAGCTCCCCCACCTGGTTGTAGCTGTAAGCCACCTGCATCCCCGTCGACCACGACGCACCCGCCAAACGCCCCGCAGAGGTGTAGGAATAGTTCGCATTCGAGCCACCAGGCCCGGTCCGCACCACCGACGTCGTACGCCCAGCGGTGTCATACGTATACGCACTCGACGCCGCCACACCACCGTTCTGCACCAGCGCCGCCGTCAACACCCGACCAGCCGGACTGTAGTCATAGGTAAACCCAGCAGTGTCATCCGAGAACGAGGTCGCCACCGGCCGGTTCGCCGCGTCATACGTATACGACACCGTGCCGCCAGCCGGACGTGGCCAAAGGTGGCTGGTCAGGGGACCAGCAAGTCGTCTACATGGGCTTGCCACAGTCCATCGGCCACTTCGGTGATGGTCAGAACAAGTTCCAGGTCGGAGCGCCCCTCTTCCTGCGTCCACAAAGGAACGCGGACACTCACCGTCCGTTGGGAAGTTGCGACGATGTCAACCACGTCGAGTTGATCGAACACCTCATGCGGAGGCATCGTTAGAGTGCGCCCGTAGTCAGCGACGACAGCACGTATGTCATCAATCGAAAGACGCGAGCCCGACACCAGTCGGCCGAGTTGCGGCCACTCGCCGGCGACGAGTAGCCCGACGAGACTCTTGACGACTTCTGCCAGTGGTGTCATTGTGCGGCTCGATTCCCTGGGATTCGGGTGACGGTGTCCATGTTCACTCCGAGCTGATCAATGAAGTACCCATCGGCCCGGGCCACCGCGGCCGAAGCTTCCGCGTCTGAGTACCCGGCCGCTTTCAGCGCGTTGAACGCGACCTGACGTTCAGCACTATATGTGCCACCGCCCGCCAACCGTTGGGTGACGGTAGCAGCGTAATGCTCCGTCCCGGTGAGAGTCGATGGACCCGATAGCTGCACGCCGGGGGCCGCGTTCGTTGCATAGCCGTTTAGGTCGCGCACGGCAGCGTCCTGAATGATGTGGTGGGCGTCCGACAAGCCTGCCGCGCGGAGTTCTCCAACCGTGGGCGATATGACGTTTGCGACAACAACGGAGCGCGCACTCGGGGCGCGACTCACCCAGGACGCGGGTCCCGGCGAGCTGGCGACGCCCGCGGTTCGGCCGTCGCAGCGTTCGTCGTCAACAACGGTCCAGCGGTGTCGTAGGTGTAGGTGAAGGGGGCGGCGACTTAGGCGTAGGCGTAGGCGTACGGGTGTACCAACGGGGCGGCCGACGCCGGTGCGACACCCCGAATGGTGACCAGCATCCGGCGCCGTCTCCCAGCCGAGTGGACCAATCTGGTCCCGCCGCCGATCATCCCCGCGCCGTGGGGACCTCGGTCAGACCGAAGCGGGACGCACGCGAAGTCCCACAGCCATCAGCGGCCCTCCCTGGCAAGCACGGCGCTAGCGATGCGGTTGCCTTCGTCCGTATTGGCGAACCACACGATCGCACCAGGTGTCGGAATCTCGTCGCTCCACTCTGTTACCCACTCACGCGTGACCCGCTCGATCGCTTCGCCGGGTGAGCAAAGCCACGGATGATGACCCTGCTCGTCCACGTCACCGGCGACAACCAGCCCTTCAACCAACAACTCAGCGATGAGCCCAAGGGCGAGTTCCCGGCGCAGGACCTGGTCCGAAAGACCGCTCAGACGCGTGCTGCCGTAGACCCACGCCGCGTAGGCCCAGTCATCGAGCCCTCCAACGAGGACATCGTCCTTTGGTGATCTCTGGTTCATCTGCTCACCCAACATGGATCTTGAGGGGGTCTTGGCCCGGGATGCGAATATCGATCGTAGACCCGCCGGAACTTGAGGTCGAACGGAGCCCGATCTGAGTGCCGTCGGGCATCTCGATGACCTGTCCGCTGTAGTTCCTCCAAGTGGCAGGTGTGCCGCCACTGGTGAGGTCGGCGAACGTCGACTGCAGGGCTGCCTCGTTCGGAACGATACGTACCGAACGCTGGTTGCCCCTCGGCAGGCTGCGCAGCACATCGTCAACCGACCGTGCGGCCGTCGACGCCCCGCTGTTTGCGGCGGTGGTACGCGTTGCGACGGCAGCTGCGTCGGCGGCGCAGGCCCGTCCGAGTAGGGCCGACGCGCCCGCCCCGAGGACCATAGGGGCTGCGAAGTAAGCCCCAAAGGCCAAGGCACCGCGCTGTGCTTGGCAACTCTGATAGTCCTGCTCGGGACACGGCGCCCAACACTCACCAGGGCTGTCCTCACAGGCAATCTGATGCATCTGCCGGTTCGTGGCCTCGTTGTGGATATACGACATGTCGTCGAACGGGATCTCACTGATCTGCTCCGCGGTCAGGCTGCGGTACAAGTTGAGGTAAGCAGTGTCGTTGTTCGCTCTTTCAAGTCGACGAAACTCCGGCACCAGGTTGGCCCCATTGCAGTCACTCCCGATAGGGCCACAGGCCGTCAGACCGCTCGGATCGGAGTACGTCAGCGGGTTGTTGTACGAGTAGGAGTAACCCGCGAAGTAGGGAGTTCCCGTAGAAACGTCGACAGGGTCGGTGGCGGTGAAGCGGCCACTGGTCGGGTCGTAGTCACGGGCTCGCATGTCATACAGGCCGGTCGCGTCGTCCAAGTACTGGCCGGCGAAACCGACCGCCGCATCAGCCAGAGAACCGGTCGCCGAGGTGCGCTGAACACCGAACGCGTCCATCGTCCTGGTGCCCGACACCGTCGACCCCGTCGTCGACACCGACGCCACCGTGTTCGCGAACGGGTCATTGAGTAGCCAGGAGCTCACCCCGGACGACGTTTGCGCCAACGACGCCCCCGTCGACGAGGTGGGGTCCGCCAACCATGCCGTGGCGAGGGTCCCAGACGCCTCGTATTCGCCGATACGCATCGGCAAACTCGACACGTCATCCCACGCCCACGACGCATCCAACAGCCCGTCCACCGTGCGGGACGTGCGATTACCCTGTGCGTCTGCGGTGTAACCCACCGTGGAACCATCGGCGAGCTCCAAAGAGATCAGCTCATCCGTCAGGTCCGTGGTGAAGACTTGCGTGCCCGCAGGGGTGGTCGAGGTGGCCAACGCACCATTCAGAGACCAGGTGTTGGTCACCGTCGGGGTTCCCGCAACCGACTCCGACCGCAACTGATAGGCGGTGTCATACGTGTAGTCCGTCACCACCGTCGACGCAGTCTCACCCACCACCGTGCGCGAAGTCTCGCTCGTACGGTTACCCACCAAGTCGTAGGTGTAGGCGTTACGCGGCGACTTCGCCACACACGCCTCACCCGACACCGGATAACACTCACTGGCCAACTGACTCACCACGTCATACGTATACAAAGCCGACGTGGTGCCAGACGCCGTCGTCGTATCCACCCGCGTGGGGTTGCCACGCGTGTCACGCGTGATCGCAAACCCCTGGGCAACCCCAGCCGTCGTCGAATGCTGCAATGACGACAACTGACCGGCACCGTCATACACCGCCGACGTCGTCACCGGGGTCGACCCCTCACGCGTCACCGTCGATACCAACCCAGCCGGGTCATACCCATACGTCACCGCAGGAACACTGCCAGTGCCCGACGGTGTCACCGTCGTCACCTGACCCGCCTCGTTGTAGTCATACGCCACAGCCATCCCCGTCGACCACGCAGCCCCCGACAAACGCCCGGCCGACGTGTAGGAATAGTTCGCATTCGAGGCACCAGGGCCCGTCCGCACCACCGACGACGTACGCCCAGCATCGTCATACGTATACGCACTCGACGCCGACACACCACCGTTCTGCACACGCGCCGCAGTCAGCACCCGACCGGCAGGACTGTAGTCATACGTAAACCCAGCAGTGTCATCCGAGAATGTGGTAGCCACTGGCCGGTTCGCCGCGTCATACGTATACGACACCGTCCCATCCGTGGCGTCGCCAGCCGTCGCAGTACCCGAGGGCTTGACCACCTGCGCGACATTACCCACCGCGTCATACGACATGGCCGTCACCCGACCCAACGAGTCCATCTGTGTCAACACACGACCAAGCGCGTCATAGGTGTACCAGGTTTCGCTGCCCGAAGGGTCAGTGCGCTTGGTGAGGTTGCCTACCTCGTCATAGAGGTACCGTGTCTGTCCCTCATTCGGCACCGTGACCGACGTGGTCCACCCCACCGCGTTGTACGCCGTGGTGGTGACGTTGCCCGCCGGGTCAGTCACAGCGACGGGGCGCCCAATCGCGTCATACTCAGTGGTGACCGTGCGGCCCAACGGGTCCGTGGACGTGACTGGGCGACCGTCGTCGTCATACGTCATCGTGGTGGTGAAGTCTTCCCAGTCGACGTCAGGGTAGCTTCCACGCGGGTCGACGATAAGGATCACATGACCGTCGGCGTCATAGTCGTAGTACGTGGCGTCATCCCAAGGGAACGGCCCGGAGGAGGCCTTGGTCTGCTCAACAAGCCGGCCCGCCTCGTCGTATCCATAACCGGTGTAGACGCCATCCGAATCGATCGTCTGCTCGGGCCTCCCCATCTCGTCATAGGTCGTCCGCTGGAAGCCTCCCGCAGCGTTGGTCACCGCGGCTACGTGCCCACGCCTGTCGTAGGTGGTGGTCTGCGTCACCCCATCGGGGTCGGTCACCGACGTGACCTGACCGACCACGTCGTACGTGTACGAAGTGACGCCGCCTGTTGGGTCCGTAGTGGACGTCACCTGGCCCAACGAGTCGTACGCCATCGTGGTGGTCCGCCCCAACGCATCAGTCGTGCTTGTCAGGCGTCCCGCATCGTCATACGCATACGTGGTGATCGCCCCGAGTGCGTCAGTGCTCGTGACGACACGGCCGGCGCCGTCATATGACGTGCTCGTGATCTTGTCCGCGGCGTCTTTGGTCTGAACGATCCGGTCGGCTTCGTCGTACGTGAACGTCGTGTCTTGCCCCAGGGCATCGGTGGTCTTGGTCAACCGACCCGCAGCATCGTATTCGTTTGTCGTCACGGCCCCGGTTGGGTCGGTCACCGTCAGCATTCGGCCGGCAGCATCGTAGGTGTAGCTCGTCACTGCACCCGAGGGCGAAGTGGTCGACGTCAGCCGGTGCGCAGCGTCGTACGTCGACGTGGTGGTCTTGCCACCAGGGGTAGTCGTGGAGATCAGGTCCCCCGCGGCGTCGTACGCAAACGTGGTGGTCCGGTCCAGGGGATCGGTCGAGGTTGCAAGCAGGTTCGCAGGCGAGCCCTCCGCACCCGTGGTGTAGGTGTACGTGTTGGTCCCACCATCAGGGTTATCCACCGACGTCACCAGGCCCGCCTCGTTGTAGGTGTACGAGGTGACATTGCTATCGGCGTCGGTGTGGCTCGTGACCCGGTCAGCGTCGTCATACGTCCACGACTCGGAGTAATACAACGGCGCCGGGGCAACCCGAAGCACCAGGCGGTCGCGGTCGTCATACTCACTGCGATACAGCCTGTCCGCCGCATCCACGACCGCGGCCGCATTGTTGTCGCCGTCATAGAGCTGCTCGACAACGGCCCCGTTCCCGTCGATCTGCTTGATGAGGTTGAGGTCCTGGTAGACGTCGATGCGGACCTTGCCCGTCGGGTCGGTGATGGTCGCGGTCTGTGTGGCCTCATCCCAACCGAACGTGGTCCTCGCACCGGTCTCATCACGCTGACTCGTGATGCGGCCCGCCGCGTTATAGATGTTGCGCGCGCTCACATTGCCCAGCGGGTCAGTAATGCTCGACAAACCGCCCGTAGTCGCATATCCGTACGTCGTGGTCGCCCCATCAACGGCGGTCACGCCGGTCAGACGCTTCGCACCAGCGGTGTCGGTGTAGGCGTAGCCCACGGCTCGACCGTCGGAGGTGGTCGCCGACACAATGCGCGCGTCGGCCCCGGTGCCGTCATCCCAACCGAACGTGAGCGTCTGGTCGAGGGCGTCCGTGACCGACGTCAACGCGCCCGCCGTGTAGGCGAGTGTGAGGCCCTGGCCGCGCTCGTCCGCGGCCGCAATGAGCGCTCCGGAGGCATCGAAGGTCATGGTGTCGCCGGACAGATTGCGCATCACGCGGGTTCCATCCGGGCCGTCGGACAACGCCGCCGAGACGGCCGGGTCAATGGGCTCGTACCCGCCGTCAAGAAGGGCACCAAACCGTGTGCGCGTCCCCGTTCCATCAGTGAAAACAAGCTCACCGGAGGTGCTCTCCACAAGAGAGGCCCCATAGGCATACGACCAACCAGGACCGAACGGCCCCGATGCTGTATCCAGCGAGTTGTACGTGCGCGACAGGTTAATCGACTGCCCGATGCCAGAGACGTACACGTCACCGAAGTACTCCATCAGCGCGCCGGTCGCCGTGTTGACGGGGTCCGCTGCCATCGCCTGATTCGCAGACGAATGCCCCGCCCAGCAGGCACAACCAAACGTCTGATCCGCAGTCAGCGGACGCGGAACCGGGTACCCCGAGTAGACCAGTCTCAGATAGGGCCAATAAATGTTCCCGCCGATGTCCGAATCGAGGCCAAAGCCAACGATCGATCCCGTCAGCCCGCTTCCCTTCACGGCAGTTCGCACCGTGCCGGTGACATCGGCCGTCCAACCGAGTCCATCTTCGAGATCGTATGTCTCCAGCGTGAAGGGCGAACCACATCGAGCTCCGGCAAGATCGGCTCCCGTGCTTCCAGTCCCTATGGTCGAACACAGAGGTTTGATGATTGGTAGTGCGTAGTCGGTGTCGATGTGACTACTGCTGGCGTCGTAGCCGCCCAACACGGCAGAGGAAACCTGGCGCCCCACAAGAGTGCTGAGGTCGACGCCCATATATGCGAGAAAGTTTGCTTCAGAATAGGTATTGGTGACGGGGTCAAACTCGACGAGTTGGTTTCCGATCCTTACAGCGCCATCGACCGGGTCAGCCAACTGACAGGGCCCACCATCGCAATCAGTAGCCCCACTTGGCCCAAAGGCGACTGCTAGACCGTCGTCGTCCGTCCAAATCTCATCCGTCCACTCAATCGCCGGATCGAGCACCACCGGGTACGAAGCCGACATGGCCCACTCCGAATCGAGACTCAGATCAACCGCATACCCACCGGCCGTGACCGAGACATCCTGATGTGCAGTCCCCGGGAACCCCGATCCAACCTCAGACTGCGACCAAGCCGCCGGTGCGGGCAACTCGATACCGGTGCGAAACGCGACGGCCGCTGCAAAAGTCCACGACTCTCCCACACCCTCCGCCGGCGTCCCTAGCGTGTGCTCCGGATCCGCGACCGTGAATCGAAAGTCTGACTTGGCCTGAGCATCGGCCAACACCAAGTGCTTGCCAACCCGTCCACCAATGGTTCGGAACTCCAGATCGACACCTGGGAACACCCCGGCATACGTGACCACACCGTCGTTCAACGTGGGCGCGTTGATCGTGGCACCCTCAAGCCCAAACACCACCGGCCCGCTCACGGTATCGATGGTCACCAACGCCTCGGCACTCACACCAAAATGCACGGGGTTAGCCAGTTCAAGGGCCTCGAACGGGTAGTCGCCCGTGCCCGGAGTGATAGTCGAGTCAATGGACGACCACCCGTCAGCGTCACGTTTGAACGCGGGTTGACGGAACAGCTCAAGGGTCGTCTCGCCGTCCACCGTCACCGAGTGAGTCGTAGGCGTCCACGACTCCATCCGCGCCGTCGGAACAGGCAACGACGTGGGCGTCTCAGGTGCGGGCGCCGCCGCACCAGGAACCGTGCCTTCGGGGGCGGACGCAGCAGTTGGCGGAACGGGAACCAGAGGCTCCGCGACGGCGGGTGACGCCGTCACAACGCCCGCGCTCACCGCAACGGCTGCGAGGACAACAACAGCCCTACGAACGGCGAACCCCAAGCGCCTTGGCGGCAACTGATTTCCGGCGTGTCGAACAATTGGGTTCACGTGTATTGGGCGCATTGCGTTGAGTCCCCCCCTTGGAGAATCCACTCGTCACTGAGCAACTAATCGGAACAGTAACAGCACACCTGGTGGTTCCGCAGGCCGAGAAAGCCCATATCCACACCAATCCCCCAAAGCGTTACGAACTCGCGCCTACCAGGCGAATTCCTCGAGGTGAAGCTGCTCCTCGGGGGTGCCGCACGCACGGGCCTCCGCGAGGATCGTCTCGACCCACGGCTGCGGGCCGCATACGTACACGTCCGAGGCGACGAGGGCGGGCGCGAGTTGAGTCATGCGGGCTGCCATCCCCTGGGGAAGCCATCCGGCGCTGCGACGGCCAGTGAGCAGGTAGAGCGCTGCGCCCCGTGCCTCGGCAAGCGCGCGCACCTCGTCGAGGTGAGGAACCTGTTCCGGCGTGCTCGCCCTCAGGATCACGACAGTCGGGCCGGACCCGTCGAGCTCCTCCAGCAGCGACACCATGGGGGCAATCCCGGACCCCGCACCGATGAGGACTGTGCCATGAGCCCTGCGATGAAGCGTCGTAAAGCGTCCGAGTGGGCCCTCGGCCATCACCTTGGTGCCTGGCAGCAGGTCTGCCATCGCGGAGGTGAAGTCACCCACGGGCTTGACCGTGATGCGCATCACGTCGCCGCGGGGCGATTGTGAGAGCGAGAAGGGGTGCGCCTGGTTCCACATACCGGGAGCCAAGAAGCGGAAGAGGAAGAACTGGCCGGCACGAGCGTGCATGCGCTCCAGGCCCCTGCCGGTCATCCACACGGAGATGGTGCCGTCGGCGTTGTGGTCCACGCGGGCCACGGTGATCTGACGGCGCGCGAGGTGCCACAGGGGACGGAGCCAGCGGAAGACGAGGAATGCGCCCACGCTGACGGTCCACATGATCGCCCAATACCAGCGGGCGAAGGTGTCCGTCGCCGTCGCGGCGATGCCCGAGAAGGTGGTGCCGTATACGAACTGGTGAGGGATGCTGAAGGCGATCACCACGTATGTGAGCATGTGGACCGCGTGCCAGTTCTCATACTTCCACTTGGCGCGCACGGCCGCGAGCGACGTCACGACGATAGCGATGAGCAGCCAGAAGCCGATGACGGAAAGCGTCATCTCATCCCCGTAGTGCAGCGCAAATGACCACGCCTGATCCCACCAGCCCGAATTGGTGCGCGCGGCGTATCCGAGCACCAAGGTGGCGACGTGAACAAAGATGACGATGAAGCCGATGCGGCCTAGCCTGCCGTGGAGCAACGCCGCACGGTCGTGTCCCAGACGCTTCTCGATAAGCGGCACCCGAGCGATAACGAGCAGCTGCACCATCATCATGGTGGCCGCCACGATTCCCGTGGCCCTGCCGATCGTGGTCAGAGCATCGCCGACGCTCGAGACGGCCACGTTGGTCGCGAGCATGAGCGACAACGCACCCACGCCGGACAACCAGAACACGGTTTCGAGCATGTCCTTCCAGGCCGAGTCGGTGCGGGCCCTGTCCTCAAGGTCGATGGCCTGCCCCGTGAGGCGACGGGCGGCGGTTCGAGGCCTCATGTCGATGCTCACGCGAGACCCGCTTGCGTCATCGCGTCCTTGACGGACGCGAGGAAGCCATCGACCGTGTACGACGCTCCCGAGATGCCGTCGACGTCCCACGTCTGCGCGCTGAGCACCCTCTCCTGGAGCGTCGGAAGGGCCGACTCGTTGATCTGGATCGACTCACGCCTGCTGTCGCCGTCGACCAACACGTTTACTGCGGTGATGGTCCCGCTTTCGACCACGATCTCCGCCTGGAAGTCTCCCTCGCGGGTACTCATCAGCGCGCCATCGAAGGTGCCGCTCACCGCGGTAGTTGCGGTGGTGGTGTCCGTGGCCGTCGCGTCTGGTGTGGCGGTCGAGGTATCCGACGTCGATGTATCCGACGAGGTGGCTGAGGACCCCGTATCGGTGGTCGTCGAGGTCGTCGTGGTCGCGGCGGAATCCACAGTGGTGGCGGTGGCCTGAGCGTCCAGAGACGTGCCGATGATCCCTGCGGCCCAACCGGCCCCCAACATGACGGTCGAGACCGTCGTCACGACCGCGGCCTTGTTTCGCTTCATGATCTCTCCTCGTTCGAGGCGCCTACTCCTGGCGCGATAGACCAAGACTGTCGACACAACCTCACAAACTGCGCAGAGTGCGTTCAGAGAATGGGTTGACCTTTCGGCACTGTCTCCGTGCACGTCTGGCCGGAATCACTCGGCTGCGCGGCCAGCGCCCGTGAGGTGCTTCGCGCGGCTCACAGCGAACTCATTCCCCGGACTCAGGAAACTCTGAGCATTTCGGAGGCACCATAAACCTATGAAAACCGCGCGTTCCGTAGTTCTCGTCTCCGCCTCGATGTCAATGCTGGCTGCGGGATGGGTGGCCGGTAGCGGCTTCTTGAATCCGACCGGCTCCGCAAACTCACCCGCGGCCTTGAGCGCCAGCGACTTGTCAGCCGCGTCGGGCACGGTCACTGCCGCAGCCACCGGAACGTTTGACGGCGACTCCGTCCGCACTCGCTACGGCAGCTACCAGGCGGAGATTACTGTGGCCGACGGCGTGGTCACCGACATCTCGATGCTCCAAAGCGGCAACAGCGACGGGACGTCCCAGCAGATCAGCGCATACGCCTTGCCTCAGCTCATCAGCGCCGTGTTGCAGAAGCAGACCTTCAATGTCGGCTACGTGTCTGGCGCCAGCTACACGACCCAGGGCTTCGAGTCGACCGTTCAGTCCGCTATGCAAGCGGCGGGTCTGGCATGACCGAGTCGCTCGGAACGTATCGGCGAACGGTCGAAGCGATGGCGATGCCTTTCGAGGTGGTCTTGGACGGCGTGGGCGACAGCGGGGGCGCAGCACTTGCCGTCGAGGCCTTCCACCAGGATCTGCTGTGGGCCAACGACGTGTTCACACTGTGGAGCCCTGGCTCGGTGTTGGCACGCCACGTGCGCGGCGAACTAACGCTTGAGGAATGCCCCGTCGAGGTCCGCGAGGTGCTCGATTTCTGCGAGCTGTTCCGCGAGCGCACGGGCGGAGCTTTCGACGCGCGTGGGCCGGGTGGCTCGCTCGACCCCACGGGCATCGTGAAATCGTGGGCGGTGGCGCGCGCGACGTGGCGCCTCGACGCCGTCGCGTCGAGCTGGATGATCGGGGCTTCTGGCGACGTACTGACCCGCGGCGGCGTGCGCGACATCGGCATCGCCAACCCGCGCGTGCAGGGCAACCCGCAGGGCACGGACGTCCTCGACGTCGTCAGGCTAGGCCCCGAGCACCCCGCGCTCGCCACCTCAGGAGGCGCGCAAGTCGTCGATCACATCTGGGATCCGGTGACCGGCGAGCCCGCGCGCCACTTTACGCAGGTCAGCGTGGCGGGCACCGACTTCGTGGAGTGCGACGCGTGGGCCACGGCGATCTGCGCCGGCGGCTTGCGTACTGCGGGCCTGGCGATGGCTGCGGGCCACGAGGTGCTGCTCATCATGGGCGGGCGGTACGACGGCACCTTTGAGGCACAGTCGAGCCCAGGATGGCCCTCCGTCGCGACGGCCATTCCCGCATCGAACAGCGATCCCATCAAGGATCACCAGGAGAACTCCTCGATGTGCAGGTGTTCCTCAGGCGCGCCGCATGCGCGGGCCTCCGCAAGAATCGCGTCCGCCCAGATGCGCGGGCCGCACACGTAAACGTCCGATGCAATCAGCGCCGGGGCAAGCTGCGTCATGCGCGCCTCCATTCCCTGAGGGAGCCACCCGTGACTGCGCTTTCCCGTGAGCAGGTACAGGGTTGCGCCGCGGGCGGCGGCAAGCGTGCGCAATTCCTCGAGGTGCGGGATCTCCTCCGGCGTTCTCGCCCGGAGCATCACCACGATCGGGCCCGTGCCGTCGAGGCCCTCCAGGAGGGAAACCATGGGAGCGATTCCCGAACCCGCGCCCACCAAGACCGTTCCGTGCGCGCGTCGGTGCTGCGTGGTGAATCGGCCCAGGGGGCCCTCTGCGATCACCTTGGTGCCCGGCAGCAAATCGGCCATGGCCGAGGTGAAGTCGCCCACAGGCTTGACCGTGATGCGCAGCTTGTCTCCTCGCGGGGAACGCGAGATCGAAAACGGGTGTGCCTCGAGCCACAGCCCTCTCGTCAAGAAACGCCACAGGAAGAACTGCCCGGCCTTCGTCTTCATGCTCGAGAGGCCCCGACCGACGATCCACACGGAAATGGTGCCGTCTGGGTTGAGGTCAACCCTTTCGACCGTCAGGTTGTGCCTCGCGAGCGTCCACAGCGGCCTGAGGATGCGGTACACCAGGAAGCCGCCGACGCTCACCGTCCACAGCACCGCCCAATACCACCTGGCAAAGGTGTCGGTGGCGGCCATCGCGCCGCCAGAGAACGTGGTGCCCTGGGTGAATTGGTGAGGGATGGAGAACGCGATGACCACGTAGGTCAGGAGGTGAACCGTGTGCCAGTTCTCGTATTTCCACGTGCGCCGGACCGCGGCCAGCGAGGTCGCGACCACGACAATGAGCAACCAGAACCCGATCACCGACAGCGTCATCTGAGTTCCGTAATGCAGCAAGAAGGTCCACGCCTGATCCCACCAGCCTCGGTGAACCCTCGCTCCGTAGCCCAAGACAAGCGTGATGACGTGGACACCGATCACGAAGAACCCGATGCGCCCCAGTCGCCCATGCAGCAAGGCAGCCCTGTCATGGCCCAGTCGCCGCTCAACCACGGGGATGCGAGCGATCACGAGCAACTGGATCATCATCATCGAGCCGGCGACGATTCCCGTGGCACGGCCGATCGTGGTCAAGGAATCGCCAAGAGACGTGACGGGAGCGCCCGCAGCGAGCATGAGCGACACAGCACCCACCCCCGAAAGCCAGAATGCCGTCGACAGTGCATCCCTCCACGCGGAGTCGGTTTCTGACCTTTCCTCAAGGTCGACAGGCGGGGTAGCGATCCTTCGCTTCATGGCGAGTTCTACGCGAGGCCCGCCTGGGCCATCGCATCCTTCACCGACGTGAGGAAGCCCTGAACCGTGTACGAGGCGCCGGAGATGCCCTGAACGTTCCACGTCTGTGAGCTCAGCACCCGCTGCTGCAGGGTGGGGAGGGCCGTCCTGTTGATCTGGACCGAGTCGCCACGGCTGTCGCCGCCAACCACCACGTTCACGGCGGTGATGGTGTTGTCGCTGACCACGATCGCCGCCTGAAACGGGCCCTCTTTCGTGTTCACGAGTGCGCCGCTAAAGGTGCCGGACACGCCAGCAGGCGCGGGGGCCGGCGCCGGGTCTGCGGGCGGTGTCGACGCGGGTGCGGGGGCAGAAGCGCTCGCCGAAGGCGACGTCGTAGCGCCCGTCGGCGATGGCGCGGCAGTGGAACCCACCAGGCCGTCGCCGCTACCAAGTGCGTCGATCGAGAGGTCCCCGGAGCCCGAGTTCGCGGCGACGCCAATGACGCCAGCAGACCAACCGGCTCCCAGCATCACCGTCGACACGGTGGTGATCACCGCGACCGTATTTCGCTTCATGCGTCCCACTCCAAGGCGGCGCCCTCTCCGGCGCGATACAACAGGGTTGTGTGCCAAACCGCGCACGCTCCGCGGCCCCCGTTCAGAGAACGGGTAGGCCTCCCAACATGATCCCAGAAGGTGCTGAAAGGGTGGAGATGTCTTCTCGAGGATCCGCGGCCAACACCACGAGGTCCGCCGGATCGCCCTCGGCAAGAATCGGTGCACCCAGGAACCGGCGAGCCCTCCAGGTGGCCGCTGCGACCACGTCGGAGGCAGGCATGCATCGCGCCATCTCCGCGGCCTCCCTCGCGAGGTCCCCGTGCGCGATGGACGTGCCGGCGTCTGTGCCCACCAACAGCGTCACCCCGGCATCGTGCATATCCGTGACGTGCTCGTGCCTGCGCTCATACATGCGGCGCATGCGTATGGCAAAGAGCGGGAAGCGCTCGCTCGCCTGAGCGGCGAAGGATTCGAAGTTGGCGATCTGGAGAAGGGTCGGCACCACGGGAATCCCCGCACTCGCGGCCCTGTCAATATGCGCCGCCGTCATCCCCGTACCGTGCTCGATCGAGTCGATACCCGCCGCCAGCAGCCCGTCCAACGACTCGGTCGCGAAGGTGTGTGCCGTCACACGGGCCCCCGCGGCGTGCGCCGCCGCGATGGCGTCGGCCAATTCGTCGTTCTCCCACAGCGGGGTGAGATCCGCGGCGTCGCCCAGGTCGCGATCGATCCAGTCGGCGATGAGTTTGACCCATCCGCCCGAGGCTCGGGCCTGGATCGCGGTCTCTGCGGCAAGCTGGCCTGGCTCGACCTCGACCGCATACCCCTTGAGGTAGCGCTTGGGACGAGCGATAAAGCGACCGGAGCGAATCACACGAGGGAGGTCGTCGCGACCCGCGAGCACGTCGAGCGGCCCCGGCGCACCCGTGTCACGGATGAGCAGCACGCCGGCGTCGCGTTCGATGATCGCCTGTTTGACCATCAGGTCCTCCTCGACGGGTCCGGAAGGTCCCACCGCGAGGTGACAGTGCATGTCGACAAAACCAGGGACGACCCACCCGTCGATGCGGGTCGCGTCGGTATGGCGCGGCGCCTCGTAGGTGATGCGCCCGCCCAGTATCCACGCGCGACCGACCACCACGTCCTCGTCAGCGAGGATCGGACCCGTCAGCTCGTAGGCGGTCATCCGCGCAGGTACTTGCCCAGGCTTGGCAACTGCGAGGCATCGAATTCGGGCTCGGCCGCTTGTGGCGAAAGCCCAAACGCGCTACCCGCAGGGGCTCCGACACCCGGACCTGCGTCCGCGCGATCTCGAAGCGCCTTCTCTTGAGCGGCACGCTTCGCGGGGTTACCCGACTTGCCCTTGACCTGGCGCGGTGCAACCTGCTTGCCCTTCGACTTCTTGCCTCCCGGCATTCCGCCAAAGCCTCCAGGCCCTCCACCCATACCGGGCATGCCTGGGATTCCGGCGCCGCCCGCCATGGCCTTCATCATGCGCTGAGCATCCTCAAAACGCTTCACCAGCGAGTTGATCTGGGCGACGGTCGTGCCCGAGCCCGCTGCGATGCGCAACCGGCGCGAGCCGTTGAGGGCCTTGGGGTTGTCGCGCTCATACGGCGTCATCGACTGGATGATGGCCTCGGTGCGCGTCAGTTCGCGCTCGTCGAGGTTCTCGATCTGATCGCGTGCCTGCCCCATACCTGGGAGCATCGTGAGCATCTTCTTCATCGAGCCCATGTTCTTGAGCTGCTGCATCTGGCTCAAGAAGTCGGACAGCGTGAAGTCCTCGCCCTTGGCCATCTTGTCTGCCATGCGAGCGGCCTCGGCCTGATCGAACGTGGCCTCGGCCTTCTCGATGAGCGACAACACGTCGCCCATGTCCAGGATGCGGCCTGCCATGCGTTCGGGGTGGAAGACCTCGAACTCGTCGAGCTTCTCACCCGTGGACGCGAACATGATGGGAACGCCGGTGACCTCGCGCACCGAGAGCGCAGCACCGCCTCGCGCATCACCGTCGAGCTTGGTGAGCACCACGCCGGTCATCGCAACGCCCTGTTGGAACGCCTGCGCGGTGGCTACCGCGTCCTGGCCGATCATCGAGTCGATGACGAACAGGACCTCGTCCGGGTCGACGGCCTTGCGGATGTCCCCCGCCTGCTTCATCAGTTCC
>Ga0209511_1002202_pt1 | contig 16283 bp, 15 predicted proteins | sample SSSSmetaG_FD_184141 | JGI IMG/M metagenome (GOLD analysis project Ga0209511, IMG submission 184141) | Glacier valley bacterial and archeal communities from Borup Fiord, Nunavut, Canada, to study Microbial Dark Matter (Phase II) - ​SSSS... | ecosystem: Environmental > Aquatic > Freshwater > Ice >...
GTGATCGACGCCGACGCCGACCGCATCATGGGCGCCTCCGCGTTCGGGCTTTACGGGGACGAGATCATCCAGTCGCTGTCGCTGATGATGCATGTGGACGCCCCCGCGTCCGCGCTCGCGACCTGGCTGCCCATTCACCCGACCGTGGCAGAGTTCTTCCCCACCATCTACGGGGGCCTTGAGCCCGCGTAGGGTCCAGTTGGCGCCCGCGAGCGCGCGTGCCACGATGCTCTTATGACGGGCGACGGCAAGATCGGCCTGTGGCCCGTGGTGGCCATCGGCGTGGGCGGCATGGTGGGCGGCGGCATCTTTGCGGTGCTCGGCCTCGCGGTCCAGCTCGCGCGTGGCGGCACTCCCCTTGCGTTCGCGATCGCCGGCGCGGTCGCCCTCCTCACCGCGTACTCGTACACGAAGCTCTCTCTCGCGTACCCGGGCAAGGGCGGAACGGTGACCTTCCTCAACAGGGCGTTCGGCCCAGGCGCCATCACCGGCGGGCTCAACGTGCTGCTGTGGCTCAGCTACATCGTGATGCTGTCGCTGTACTCGTACGCGTTCGGCAGCTACGGGGCGACCTTCTTCCCCTCCTCCGCGCAGGGTCTCGCCAAGCACGCGCTCATCACCGCCGCCGTCTTGCTCATCGCGGGCCTCAACCTGCTGAGCGCCCAAGCCATCGGCAAGGCCGAGAACTGGATTGTGGCCCTCAAGATCGCGATCCTGGCCGTCTTTGTCGGCGTGGGGGTGTTCGCGATCGAGCCCTCCCGGCTCGCCGTGGACCAATGGTCTCCCGTGATCCAGGTCGCTGCAGGCGGCATGATCATCTTCCTGGCGTACGAGGGATTCGAGCTCATCGCGAATACGTCCGACGACATCCGCGACCCGCGCCGCAACCTGCCGCGCGCGTACTTCATCGCCGTGGGCTTCGTGGTGGTGCTGTACGTGCTGGTCGCTGCGGTCACCGTCGGCTCGCTTGACGTGCAGAGCATCGTCAACGCCAAGGACTTCGCGCTCGCCGAGGCCGCCAAACCGTTCCTCGGGCAGGCGGGCTTCACCCTGATTGCGATCGCCGCCATGCTGTCCACCGCGTCGGCAATCAACGCGACCCTGTACGGCTCCGCGCGGCTCAGCTACGCGATCGCCAAGGACGGCGAGCTTCCCACCGAGCTCGAGCGCAAGGTGTGGGGTCGCCCCGTCGAGGGGCTGCTCATCACCGCGGGCCTCACGGTGGTCGTCGCGAATATTCTCGACCTCGGCTCGATTGCGACCATCGGGTCCGCAGGGTTTCTCATCATCTTTGGCGCCGTGAACATGGCCGCCGCCAGGCGCGCCTCGGAGATCGGGGCGCGCGGCTGGATCGCCTGGACGGCAACCGCCGCATGCGCCGTCGCCCTCAGCGCGCTGATGTGGCAGACCGGCACAGAAAATCCGGCCCAGCTGTGGGTCCTCGCGGGCCTGCTGGGCCTCGCGGCCGCCGTCGAGGGCGCGTTTCAATTCACCGAGCGTCGGCCACTCAGGTTTCTGCGCTAGGCCGACGCACCCGCCTCGACCGCGGCCGGGTGGTGTCCGCGCATATCCAGCCACCGCGACGCAGCGACCACCAGGCCGAGCGTCACGACCCCAAGGCTCGCCCCCGCGAGCACGTCCGTCACAAAGTGATAGCCCAGGTACAAGCGGCTTCCCCCCACGAGCACCACGATGATCACGGATGCCCCCATCCACGCGACAAACCGCCGACCGCCACGGTGGTGACGCCACACCAAATACGCGGTCACCAACACCAGCGTCGCCGCGCCAGTGGTGTGTCCCGAGGGGAAGGAGAACGACGTCTCGAGGCCGGGAATGACCTGGAGGTCGACGGCAGGGCGCGGCCGATGCACGATCGCCTTGACCACCACGGCGATTCCGGTGGACATCACCATGGCGCACACCAGCAGCACAGGGTCTCGCCAACGCCTCGTCGCTAGAGCCCACACCACGCACGCGACGCCCACGACGAGCGGCAAAACGACCGGCCCGAATGCGTTGGTGATCCCCGTGAGGACCGTCGTGAGCCACTCCGTGCGAATGCTGACGAGCCAGTTCAGGACGGGCTGGTCGAGCACGTAGAGGTCGTCACGGTCCAGAAACTGGTCGAGCACCACGCCGAAAGCGAACACCCCTGCCGCCGAGAGCATGAGCCCCGGAATCAGCGCTCGCCACGTGGGCGAGGCGATGCGGTAGAAGAGTCTTCTGATCACCGGTTCAGGCTAGCGGTCCGAGTTGCTGGGCCCCGCTATGCGGAGGGCTCGACTTCCAAGGCGTCCTCGGGATCGCCCTCGAGGTGAATCGAGGGAACGATGCGGTCGAGCCATGCGGGCAGCCACCACGCCGACTTCCCCAGCAGCGTCATGATCGCAGGCACGAGCGTCATGCGAACCACGAAGGCGTCGATCAGCACGGCAAACGCGAGCGCGAAGCCCATCGACTTAATCACCGCATCGTCGTCGAGCATGAAGCCCACAAACACCGACGCCATGATGAGCGCCGCGGCCGTGACCACGCGCGACGAATGCGAGAAGCCGACCACAATCGAGTCCACCGGGCTGCGTCCGCCGAGGTGTTCCTCGCGCATGCGCGACACGAGGAAGACCTCGTAGTCCATCGCGAGGCCGAACGTGATCCCAATCGCCAGGATCGGCAGGAACGCCACGATGGGGCCCGCGTACGAGACGCCAAAGAAGCTGGCAAGCCAGCCCCACTGGAACACCGCGACCACCATGCCCGTCGTGGCCGCGAGCGTCAGCAGGAAGCCGATGAGCGCCTTGACGGGGATCAGCACCGAACGGAACACAAGCAGCAGGAGGACGAGCGCGAGGCCGACGACAATGGCTAGGTAGACGGGAAGAGCATCGGAGATGCCCTGGGCCACGTCGATCTTGATGGCCGCCTCGCCGGTGACGCCCAGGTTCAGATCGCCCACCGGCGCGAGCGCACGGATGTCGTGGACGAGCTGTTCGGTCTGGGCGGAGTCGGGGTCGCCCGTGGGGATGACCTGAATCAGGTACGCGGCGCCATCGGCGCTCGGGATCGCGGGAGAGACAAACGCGACGTTGTCGAGCGTGGCCACCTCTTGGGCCGTCGTGGCGGCTTCCGCTGCGCCGGTCGCGGCGTTCGGCGTCTCGGCAAGGAGCACGATGGGGCCGTTGAACCCCGCGCCAAAGTGCTCTTCTAGGAGGTCATATGCCTGGCGCGCCGAGCTCTCTGCGGGCTGGGAACGCTCCGACGGAAGACCAAGTCGCAGGTCCGCCGCCGGAATCGCCAAGACGCCCAACACCGCGATCGCTGCGATCGCAACGAGCACGGGACGCTTGGTCACCACGCGCACCCACGGGTGAGTCGCGGGCTCGGCCTCGACCGGGGCATCGGCCGATGCTTCGGACACGGCGGAGCGCACCTTGCGGGGAAGAACGCGAAGCCCAACGACCGACAGGATCGCGGGCAGGAGGGTCAGTGCGGAGACGACCGCAAGGCCTACGGTGACTGCGGCCGCGTTGCCCATCACGGTGAGGAACGGAATACCAGCCACGACCAAGGCGAGCAGTGCGACGACCACTGTGGCTCCGGCGAAGACCACGGCCGCGCCCGCGGTGCCGTTTGCCCGCGCGATCGATTCACGCACGTCCATGCCAGCGAGCAGTTGAGAGCGATGCCTCGCGAGGATGAACAGGGAGTAGTCGATGCCGACCGCGAGACCGAGCATCAGCGCAAGGACGGGTGCCGTCGACGTCACCGAGGCCACCGAGGTGAGCGCGTAGACGCCGCCAACGCCCAGGCCCACCGCGGCGATTCCTGTCACAAAGGGCAATACGGCCCCGATGATCGTGCGCAACGTGACGAGCAGCACGATGATCGCGATGATCGCGCCAATCACCTCGCCCATTCCACCGCCTGGTGCGCCCTGTTCCACGTAAGCCCCACCCGCGTATTCGACCCTGAGACCGGCATCGGCCATCACCTGCGAAGCCGCCTGAGCATCGGCGAGCGTGGTATCCGGCAGGTCTGCAATGGGTGCGTCGTAGTTCACGGAGATGTACGCGACGGCCAGGTCGGGCGCAATGGTCTGCGCGGCGAAGGGATCGCCTGCGGCCGCCACGTGGTCGAGGCTGCCGACGGCGGCGGCTGCCTCACTGATCGCGGCCGCGTACGCAGGATCCGTGACGGAGGCGCCCTCGGGCGCGGCAATCACGATGTCGCCCGAGGCCCCACCGGATGCGGGGAACACCTCGCCAAGCCGCTCAAACGTCTGGACCGAAGGGGTGCCTGGAATCGAGAAGGAATCGTCGGTGGGCTGCTGAACCAGGGCCGCGGTTCCAGCGACGGAAGCGAGCACAAGCGCCCAGATCGCGATGACGAGCCAGCGGCGTCGGGCGCTGAAGGCGCCAACCGCGTGCAGAACTGAACCCATGACGACTCCTGAGGTGGGGAAACTTGACCGCGCGGCGTCGCGCACAAGGCACGAAAAGTGCAGTGACTGCAACGATACAGGTTTTCGCCCTACGATGTGCCCATGACATTGGCCACCCTTGGACTCCGCGAAAGCAAGAAGCGCGCCACACGAGAGTCTCTTGTGTCCGCGGCAATGAAGCTGTTCGCAGAACGCGGCTATCAGGCCACGACGGTCGCCGACATCGCGGCCGAAGCCGGGGTCGCCCCCCGCACCTTCTTCGGGTACTTCCCCACCAAGGAGGCTGTGCTCTTTGTGCCGCTCGACACCCTCGCGTGCGATTTCGAGCACACCCTCGCGACGAGCCCCGACGATGCACTCACGACTCTGCGCGCATGGACCCACCGCTACGCGACGTGGTTCAACACCGACTTTCGTGAGTTGAGGGACCTCATCGAGGCCAGTTCTCGCGAGAGCCACACGGTGGCCGTCACGGGTTTGCTGTTCAGCGAGCGGTTTGCACATGCCGTCGCGGCCCGGATGAGGCTGGACCTCGGCTCCGCCGCAGACGATCCGCTACCCGATATGGCCGCGGCCGCGGCGGTGGCCGCGCTCACCGTCGCGCTCCCGGTGGGCACCGATGTGGCCGACGGTCAGGTGCGGCGCTCGGAACACTTGCTCGCAGACCTCGACACCGCCATCAACTTTGTGCGCGCGGGGCTCGCGGCCTAGGGGTCGAACCTCTCGCCGCCGCCGCCGGCGCCAAACTCACGCCCAAAATGGGCCTCTCAAGATGCCGCTCGCCATGAGCCCTTCGCCGTGCCACCATTGGGGCATGCCTTCTGACTCCGAAGCCCCTTTCGCCGACGCCGAAGGCAACTTCAGTGTCGACTCGATCGCGGTGCCCGCCGTCGATGAGACTCAGTTCGAGATAACGGATGTGATGACCTCCGGCACGGGAGGCTCTCTGACCCGGCCAATGCCGGACGAATCCGCAACCCCGCAGCCCCAATCTGACGCAGACGCCGATGCAGATGCAGATACGACGGCCGCGCCACCCGTGGTCGCCGCACCCGCCGAAGTCGCCACAGTCGCCGCGCCCGAACGGCCCATCGCGCCGCTCGACCCGACCACCGAATCGCTCAGGCTCGCGATCTCCGAAGAGACCTTTGCGGTACCGGTGCTGCCAGCGCCCACGCAGCCGAGCCAAGTGCCCGAAGGCGCATTGCCTGAGGAACGGTTCCTCGACCGCGAGCTCTCGTGGCTTGCGTTCAACGAGCGCGTCCTCGAGCTCGCGGAGGACCCGGGCACGCCGCTGCTCGAACGGGCTCGATTCCTCGCCATCTTCGCGTCGAACCTCGACGAATTTTTCATGGTGAGGGTCGCCGGCCTCAAGCGCCGCATTGCGGCCGGTTTCGCTGTGCCAAGCGCGACCGGCATGAGCCCCACCCGCCTCGTCGAACTGCTGACCGAAAATGCGCATGAGCTCATGGACAGGCACGCAAATGTCTTCCACGAGGACCTGCGCCCAGCGCTCGCCCTCGAAGGCATCCACCTGGCGCGCCACGAGGACCTCGGAGACAACGAGCGCGGCCGGCTGCGCAAGCTGTTCCGGTCCGACATCTTTCCCGTGCTCACGCCGCTCGCGGTCGATCCCGCCCACCCCTTCCCCTATATCTCCGGCCTGTCGCTCAATCTGGCCGTCGAGATTCGCGACCCCGACACGGGCAAGGACTACTTCGCGCGCGTCAAGGTGCCCGAGACTCTTCCCCGTTTTCTCTCGGTCGACGCGCACGGCAAGGCGTCCCAAGTGGTCGACGCGTCGGCGCTTTCCGACGAGCCACGCAGCTTCGTTCCGCTCGAGGACGTCATCTCCGCACACCTCGACTACCTCTTCCCTGGCATGGAGGTGGTCAACAGCTACACCTTCCGCGTCACGCGCAATGAGGACGTCGAGGTCGAGGAGGACGACGCCGAGAACCTGCTCAAGGCGATGGAGCGCGAGCTGCTGCGCCGTCGCTTCGGGCCCGCCGTTCGCCTCGAGGTGGCGGAGGGTCTGAGCCCCAAGGTGCGCGAACTTCTCGTGCGCGAACTTGGCATCTCCGACTCCGACGTCTACGACCTCCCCGCGCCCCTCGACCTGCGGGGCCTCGAAGCGATGGCCGATCTCGACAGGCCGCGGCTGCAATACCCCGCCTTCCGTCCCACGACGCACCACAAGCTCGCCCCAGTGGAGACGGCCGACGAGCAGAACATCTTCGACGCGATCAGCCGTTCCGACGTGCTGCTCCACCACCCCTACGACTCGTTTTCCACGTCGGTGCAGACCTTCGTGGCGCAGGCCGCAGTGGACCCCCGCGTGCTCGCCATCAAGCAGACGCTCTACCGCACCTCGGGCGACAGCCCCATCGTCGACGCACTCATCGAGGCCGCGCGCAACGGCAAGCAGGTGCTCGCCTTGGTCGAGATCAAGGCCCGCTTCGACGAGCAGCGCAACATCTCATGGGCCCGCAAGCTTGAGCAGGCAGGCGTTCACGTGGTGTACGGCCTCGTGGGCCTCAAGACCCACTGCAAGCTCCTCCTGGTGGTCCGCCAAGAGGACGACGGCCTCCACAGGTATTGCCACATCGGCACGGGCAACTATCACCCTCGCACCGCGCGCGTCTACGAGGACTACGGCCTCCTCACCAAGGACGCCGACGTCGGCTCGGACCTGACCAAGCTCTTCAACCAGCTGTCCGGATACGCGCCCAAGGCGAAGTTCCGGCGCCTCCTCGTCGCACCGACGTCGGTGCGCGCGGGCCTCATCGACCTCATCGACGCCGAGGCCGAGCGCGCCAGAGCTGGTGGCGAGGCGTGGGTCAAGATCAAGATCAACTCGGTGGTTGACGAGAAGGTCATCGACGCGCTCTACCGCGCCTCTCAATCCGGGGTGCAGATCGACCTCGTCGTGCGCGGAATCTGCGCCATCCGACCGGGAATGCCTGGCCTCAGCGAAAACATCAGGGTGCGGTCCGTGCTCGGACGCTTCCTTGAGCACTCGCGCGTCTACTGCTTCCGTGGCGACAACGAGCCTCTCGTCTTCATCGGCTCTGCCGACCTCATGCACCGCAACCTGGATCGCCGCATCGAGGCGCTCATCTCCATTTCGGATCCCGACCAGCGCGAACTCCTCATCGAGAACATCGACCTGTCGATGTCCCCCGAGGTGGCGGCGTGGGAGCTGGCAGGCGACGGCGAGTGGAAGCGAAACGTCGTCGGACCGGACGGGAAGAGGCTCCGCGACCTCCAAACCGCATATATCGAGCGCCAGCCCAAGCGGAGGACCCAACGGAAGTGAAAATCCTCGCCACCGACGTCGTACTCGCGGCGGGTGCTCTTGTTTGGCGCGTGCGAGAGGGCCAGTTCGAGGTCCTCGCCGTGCACCGCCCGCGCTATAACGACTGGTCATGGCCCAAAGGCAAGCTCGACCCCGGAGAAACGATGCCCGCATGTGCGGTCAGAGAGGTGGCCGAGGAGACCAGGGTGACCATTGACCTCGGCCCGCCGCTACCCACTCTCCGCTACCCCGTTGCGGGAGGCAAGATCAAGGTGGTCCGGTATTGGGCCGCGCGGGAAACGGCATCGGATACCCCCGCCGCGTCCGCACGCGAGCCCGTCAAGGCCGCCTCAAAACACGAAATCGACTCGATCGCATGGCTCACCGTCGAGGAGGCCAGGACGCGCATCACGTTCCACGACGACCTCAGGCCCCTTGAGCGATTGTTCGAGGAATACCAGGCCGGACGCCTGAATACCAGGGCTTTCATTGTGTCGAGACACGCCAGGGCTCAGCGCCGCAAGGCGTGGATAGGCGCCGATAAGCGCCGACCACTGACGACTGGCGGCATTGCGCGGGCCGTCCAGCTCAAGGATCTGTTCGCGGCCTTCGGCGCCACGCGCATCGTCTCATCTAGCGCCGTGCGATGCGTTCAGACGGTGGCGCCCTACGCCCAAGCAGCGGGCTTGCCCGTCAGGGGATACGACTCGCTCACCGAAAAGGCTCATCGCAAGAACCCCGAGGCGACCGCCGCGACCTTCACCGCACTTCTCGCAAAGCGTCGTAGCCGTGTGGTGTGCGTTCACCGGCCTACCTTGCCCGTGATGGTCGCACTGCTTCGCTCACGGATCTCCGGCAAGACCCGCGGAGCACTTCCCCGCAAAATGCCGTTTCTCCCCGCAGGCGGAGTACTCGTGGCGCACGTGATCGATCACGACGGCCACCCGCGCGTCGTCGCCGTAGAGACGCATTTGCTCAAGCCGGGGTTGTAGCGACACAGGGTGCGCATCCGCTGGGGCGGATGAGGGACGTCGGACCGGGAGCGCCAGTCGGCGCAAAGGCCGCTCGAGGCGGCTGGTATTGGAGCCCGGGGCTGCCGCGGCCCGACGCCTCTTCAAGGGTACGCGATAGCGGGACGTGTGACTGCGCCTCGTGAACAAGCCCGCCCCCAAGCGCACCACCGGGAGATTGGCCGTGCAGGGGCTGGTAGACGCCCCGTTCACATGCGCACATCCCGCGTGAGATGCCTCAACGCCTGCCCCCCGCGGCCGATGGGGCCGCCATGAGGTTTCACGCGCGCACACTACTGCGTCGCCGCACCGCCGGCGCGACGCCCGTCAACAAGACGAAGGCCCCTGGCGTCGTCACTCGATTCGCGGACGGCGTGGCGGGCCGCTTGACCATTGCCGTCAAGTTGACCCTGCTCATCGGGCTCCTCACGGTGCCGACGGTGCTTGCGGGGATGTCGTATATCGGCGGAATCAATGACCGCGTGTCCATCGCCGAGAGAGAACTTGCAGGCACCGACGTGCTGAGGCCCGCGCTCCACACCATGATTGACCTCGCGGGCAGTAGCGGTGCCCTTCCCGACTTGGGCCCACTCGACGCGGCGGTGGGTAGGCACCCGGAACTTGACCTCGCGCCCGAATACGCCGCAGTCGAGGCCGCCGCCACGGGCACCGACATGGAAGCGAAGGCAAAGCTGTCGACGGCGCTCCACGCGCTCATCCTCGCCGACGCAAACAACTCCGGATTGGTGGTCGACCCGAGTCTCGACGCGTTCTACGTGGTGGACTCGCTGGCCTTCCGCATGCCACAAGCGTTCGAAGACTTCCTCGTAGCCAATTCGAAGTACATGGACACCGAATTCTCGTCCACTGGGGCGCCCAAGGAGGCGCTCATCAAGGCGAACATCGGCACGCAGGCCGTCCTCGCGGGAGAGCTCGGAGCCACAGCAAAGGCGATCACGGACAACGTGGTGACCGCCACGGGTGCGTCCAAGGACGCCTCGCTGCAGGGCGACACCACCGCGCTCAACGCCTTCGCGTCCGCACTCAACAACGAGTCGCTGGTGCTCTCGCAGTCGCTGCAGAACCCCGCGCCCACCGCATTCGAGGCCCCGGGAACAACCGCCGCCGAAGCGATCGATCCCGCGACCGACGCACTCAACCGTCTCATAGACACCCGCATCAGCGAGATCTCCGCCAGCCGCGACCGCATGCTGGCGCTGCTCGCCGTCGCGCTCGTACTCGCCCTCGCATGGTCGGCCGTGGTGTCGCTCAACACTCGCCACTCCGTCATGATCATCACGGCGGCGGCCGCTGCGCTCTCCAAGCGCGACCTGACTCACAAGCCCTTGCCCGCGGGCAGGGACGAGTTCGCTCGCATCGGTTCAGGCCTCGAGAGCGCGCGCACACAACTGGCAGACGCGTTCGGCAAACTCGCCAACGCTAGCGGCCAAGTGGCAGCGGTCTCGACCCAGCTTTCTGCGACGACGCACAACGTAGACGCTTCCGCCAAGGAAACGCTCGATCAGTCGCAGGCCGCCGCGCTGGAAATCCACGGCGTTCAGGACATGCTTGCGAGCGTGTCGACCTCTGGCGGTGAGCTCACTCACGCGACCATGGAAATCGCCGCCACGATGGCCCAGGTCAACAACGCCGCGCAAAACGCGAGGGCCGATCTCGACAAGGCGACGGGAATGGCCGGGGGCCTTGGCGACTCGAGTCAACGCATTTCCGATTCGGTCTCAGCGATTGTCGCTATCGCGTCGAAGACCAGGCTTCTCGCGCTCAACGCCACGATCGAGGCGGCCCGCGCAGGCGAAGCTGGCCGCGGATTCGCTGTGGTCGCCGCCGAGGTCCAGGTGCTCGCTCAGCAGTCCGCAACCGCCTCGGAGGCGATCGGCCACGTCGCCGCGGAGCAGCACGCCGAGATCCTGAGCGTCATCGCCGCTCTCGACCGGGCATCCAATGCGGTGCGCGAAGCCGCCGAGGCTCAGGCCACCGTCGCGGCCGCGGCCGAGGAACAGACGGCCACCCTCACGCAGGTCACCGAATCGATTTCCGGATCGGCGCTCGCATCAACCCGCATCGCCGACCAAATGTCCCGCGTGGAAACCGTGGCGTTTGGCACGGCCGGCACCGTCAATGAACTCCGCAAGGCAGCGGTCGACTTCGACGCCGTCGCGCGCTCGCTCAACGATCAGGTCGATGCCTTCACGCTGACGTAGCCGGCCCTATTCGAGCAAGTCGCGTCTCCACAACGCCGCGCAGCGCTCAAGGTCTTCACCCGTGCGCAACAGTTGGGCCGCTCGGAGCGTCGCCTGGTGGGCGCGCGCGTCGGCGTGGCCCTCGTCGGACTCCGCCTCGAACGCGGCTCCCGTAGCGACCACGCGACAGAACGCCCCAGCCCTATCGAGCGCGAGCGCGAGGTCACCGTCAAAGACCCCCGCGAGGATGGTGTCGGCAAGGCGCTTGACCTCATCGGGGCCTGGTGGGTCCACGACGCCTGCGATCGCATGCCGCACCTGAGCGGCGTTGGCACCGTGATGGTACGAGCGCGCGACGGCATCGGCCGAAAACTGCACCCATTCGCGCAACATGTAGATGCGCCATAGGGCACCGGGGAGCGTGTGAGGTTCGGCCTTCGACCACATCATCGCGACGGTGTCGATGCCTTCCTCGTCCACGAGGCGCACGAGGCGCTGCGTGAGCTCGGGGTCGCTCGCCTCGCGGGCGCCAGCCACCAAGGCTGCTGCGGACTCGTGGGCAACCAGCGCACGATCCAAGGGATCAAGGTCGCCCTCGATCTGTTCGGCCTCCTCCATGTCAAGCATGGCTGGGCGCCGATAGCGTCGCTGTTCGACCATTAGGAAGCCGCGCCGTCGCCGGGACCCTCATCGAACGTGAGCGACACCGAGTTGATGCAGAAACGGTCGCCAGTGGGCGTCTGGGGGGCATCGGGGAACACGTGACCGAGGTGCGAGTCGCACGCGGCACAGCGCGCCTCGACGCGGATCATTCCCAGCGTCGAATCCTCGAGCAGCGTGACGGCGTCGTTCTCGGCCTCGAAGAACGAGGGCCAGCCGCAGTGGGAGTCGAACTTGGTGTCGGACTTGAACAGCTCCGCGCCACATGCCCGGCAGCGATAGACGCCCGCGCGCTTCTCCTCGAGCAGTTCTCCGGTCCAGGGGCGCTCGGTCTCCGCCTCGCGCAACACCTTGAACTCAAAGTCGCCCAGCTGGGCGCGCCACTCTGCATCGGTCTTGATGATCTTGTTCGGGGACATCGCCACTCCTTTGCCATCCACGCTAGCGGGCCGCGCGCGCCACGAGGTACACGCGGAGACAAGAGACCCGCCAAAGTGCGAGACCCACGGAAAGCAACGAACGCAGGCTCCCGGCTTCCGAGGGGGGGTGGAAGCCGGGTGCCACGCAGTTCAGTTGTCTCCCCGTGAGGCTCGCGCCTTGGCGGGTACATCGTTTCCAACGTGACAGGGTTCTCGAATGTTCCCGGCGATTCCATAAGCGTGATGGCGCGCCTCATCACAGCCAGGCCACGCTCGGAAGGCGCCAGTTGGCGTCGCCCTGGGGTGTCGCTCGCATGTCACACTTGCGAGGTGACGCCACCTCAGGCCGGGAACACCCCGGCGAACGAGATGAGCGGTGCGGCCAACGGCGGCCCCGTGATGCGCATCGGGCGCCAACAATGGGCCGATGCCTGGGCGGGGCTCAAGGCAATCGCGCCCCTCATGGCTGGTTCCGCCGCGTTTGGCCTCGCCTTTGGTGCGCTAATTACCGGCGCGGGAGTCAACGGATGGACGGGCCTTTTCGCCTCGGCGTCCGTGGTGGCGGGCGCGAGCCAAATATCGATCGTGGAGTCCATCAGGGCCGATGCTCCCGCAGTGATCGCGGTGCTCACCGCGCTCATCATCAACGCCCGCTTCGCGCTGTATTCGGCGGCGCTCGGCCCCGTCTTCGCGGCCTTTCCCCTGCGGTGGAAGCTCGGGCTTGCGCATCTCATGACCGACCAAGCCGCGGTCGTCGCGCTCCAAAATGTTGACCGCTATCCGGACCCGGTTCGCCGACGCTGGTTTGTTCTTGGAGGGGCGCTGCCCTTTGTCTTGGTGTGGCTCGTGGGGACCGTCATCGGGATCATCACGGGGCCCATCATTCCGCCGTCGTGGAACATCGGGTTCATCGTGCCGCTCATGTTCATCGCGGTGATGGTGCCCGTGCTCAGGAAGCCCGAGGAGCTCGTTGGCCTTGGCGTGACAGGCGCCGTCGTGCTGCTGTCGCAGGGCCTGCCCTTTGGCCTCAACGTGCTCACAGGCATCGTCGCGGGTCTGATAGCGGGCTCCGTGTTCGCGGAGGCGGCCGATGCCAGGCGAGCCAGGCGCGGGGAGCACCAGGACACCGTGGTCGAGGCGGCCGAACACGAGGCGGGTGAGGCCCTGTGACCGTCTTCCTGATCTTCTTGGCCGTCGCCGTGGGCACCTACGCGATTCGCCTCTCGGGCATCGTCCTCTTGAGCAATCCCGAGAAGCTTCCCCCGCGCCTGCGGCGCGCGCTTGCGCTCGTGGCACCCACCGCAATGGGCGCGATTATCGTGAACTCGCTCTTCCTTGATGAGGGTCAGTGGCGCTCCTTTGGGGCATGGCACCTCGCGGCCGCCGTGGCGATCGGCGTGGCGCTGTGGCGCCGTTCGGCCGGATGGGCGATGTCGGCAGGCGCGGTCGCCTTCGCGTTGCTCCTGGTCGCTGGGCTGTAACCGGGCGTCACAGTGCGCCCGGGGGTCACCGTGCACCCCGGGGGTAGCGACGCCCCGTGCATGCGCCGCGCAACCGCGCTAGCGTGGGTATCAACCGCGGGCACGGCTCCGCACATCGCGACCGTGGGAGCGCACCGCGTGAGGAGCATGCGATGAAGGGCCCCGTCAACCTCCTAGCCATGGTCGTCATCGCGGCCGCCACCGTGGCCGCGTGCACCCCGGGGGGATCGGCACAGACTCCGAGTCCTTCTGCGTCATTAACGCCCACCGTCACCGTCACCGCGAGCGCAACGCCGGCGTCGGCCTCTGTGACGCCCACTCCCTCCCCCACTGCGGCCGCAGCCGACTGCTCGACCGAGGGGATCGTCCCAGGGCGTCTCGGCTGCCTCGACACCAACCTGCCCGTAGCGGGAAACCCCGGCGAGGAGGCCGTGTCGTGGAACGCCGACGCGTGCGCGCCAGGGGACGGGCGATTCGAATTCACGGCCGCGCCCACACTCATCGGGCTCGCGGGACACGACGGCGGGGTGATTGGGCGCATCGACGTGTACGACCCCTCGATGACCACGGCGCAGGGGATTCACGTGGGATCGACCGCGGCGGACGTCGCGGCCGCCTACCCCTCGACGCCCTCGGTCACATCGTTCTCCGGCACAGAGCTTGTGGTGCTGAGCGGGCCGGAGGGCTTCCTCACCATTGAGCTCGCCGACGGGTGGGGAACCGAACCGTGGACCGTCGCAAACATCCGCACCTACGCGGCGGATCAGGAGCCCAACGTGCCCGTCTACGGCACCGAGGACTTCGCGGGGGCGTGCCCGCTCGACTTCTAGCGATCACGATCGCGTGTGCCCGGGACGTTGAGACACGTCACGAAATGGGCGGCGTGACACACTGACTCGGTGACAACGCGCGACGTACCTTCCCTCCGCGTCCCCCGTCACCTCCGCCGCGAGTTCGTACGCGGCGCCAAGGAGATGCTGCCCCTTTCCATTGGCGGCTCGGTCTTTGGCCTCGCGATGGGCGCTCTCGTAGCGTCGGCGACCACGGTCCCCAACTGGGCCGGCGCCATCGGCACCTGGACCCTCAACGCCGGCGCAGCACAGCTTGCCCTCATGGACCTCCTCGAGCGCGGTGCGCCATGGCTCATCATCCTGGGAACCGTCGCCGTGGTGCAGGCGCGATTCGCGCTGTACTCCGCCTCCCTCGCGCCCGTCTACAAGGACTTCCCTCGCCGCTGGCGCATCCTGCTCGCGTACCTGCTCACCGACCAGGCGGCGGCGCTCGAGAAGCACTTCACACCCCTTCTCCCAGACCCCGTGCGCCGACGCTGGTTCTTCCTCGGAGCGGCGGGACTGTTCACCGGCATGGCGGCCGGCGGGGTGATGCTCGGCATCGTCATTGGCCCCGTGATCCCCTCGTCGTGGCAGATCGGCTTCATCGTTCCGCTCATGTTCCTCGCGATCATCCTGCGCACCGTGAGCGACAGGTCCGGCCTCATGGCCGCGCTGATTGCCGCGGCAGTGGTGGTCGCCGCGCGCGATCTCCCCTATGGCTCGAACGTCATCATCGCTACGGTTGCCGGCATCGCAGTCACCCGCCTGCTCGCCCCGGCGTCGTGGTACCGCGGCGCCCCCACCGGCGAGGCCGACGAACCAAGGGAGGGTGCGCCGTGACCGCCCTCATCCTGTTCCTGCTCGCCTCCGCGATCACGTTCGCGATCAAATACGCAGGCATTGCGCTCTTCGCGGGCGATCGCGAACTATCGCCCGGTTGGGCCAAGACGCTCGAACTCGCCGGACCCGCAGCCATGTCTGCGATCGCCGCGAACTCCCTGCTGCTGAGCGACGGCGGATTCAGGGCCTTCGGCGCGTGGCATCTGATGGCGCTCGCCGCCGCGGCGGTGGCCATCTGGAAGCGCGACACCAACTGGATCCTGCTCGGCGGCGCGGTGGCTTTCGCGGCGTTCCGCCTGCTGGGGATGTAGCAGGCCGAACGGCGCCATCACACGTCGGGCCTAGTTCTTGCCCTCCCAACCAGAGTGATTCATCCCCTGGCTGCGTTGCTGTTTCTGAACCTGAGCTGCGGGCGGCAGCTTGGCGTCGGGATTCTGGTCGGCGACCCCATCGCCAAGCGAATCGTTCTGCCAACCGGGCGCACCTGCACTGGACGGTCGGTGATCGGCCGCATTGTCGACATCAATGGGCTTGTCCTGATCATGAGCCTTGTGATCGGTCATCATGGTTTCCTTTCCTGGGAGCGGTCATCCACCCCTTTAACGAACTGGGCGGGCGCCATGATCCCTCAAGACCACCACGGGGCCGTGCGAGGCGCTACCGTCATGCCATGGTGAGAATTCGATGAGTCGCGCGTGGGACGTCGCCGGGTACACGCCGGTGATTATTGCGATGCTGGCCGCCGTGACTCTAATCCTCATCGTCGCGCGCGTTTCGTTCGCACGGCGCGGGGCTCGTCACGGGCTACGCACCACGATGTGGGCCATGCTCGTGGCCACCACCGGCGTGATCCTCGTCGCTACGCTCGGATTCAGCGTGGGCGATGACGAGGCGGGTTCGCGCGTCAACCTGCACCCGCTCGTCGAGATCAGGCGCGGGCTCAGGTCCTCAACATCCGACGCCGCGATCGCCAACCTGTACGGCAATATCGCGATGTTCGTGCCCATTGGCGTACTGCTCGTGTGGCTGTGGACCTCGCCGCTGATCGCTCGCATCCTGATGGCGACGGTTGCGGGTGCCGGTCTATCCCTCATCATCGA
>Ga0209511_1002203_pt1 | contig 16282 bp, 5 predicted proteins | sample SSSSmetaG_FD_184141 | JGI IMG/M metagenome (GOLD analysis project Ga0209511, IMG submission 184141) | Glacier valley bacterial and archeal communities from Borup Fiord, Nunavut, Canada, to study Microbial Dark Matter (Phase II) - ​SSSS... | ecosystem: Environmental > Aquatic > Freshwater > Ice >...
AAAAAGCCATAGAGACATTTTTAAGTGCCAGAGTGGATGGTATACTGGCATCCGTTGCAAAAGAAACGGTTGATTTCAGCCACTATCAAGAGTTACAAAAAAGACATATTCCATTGGTGCTTTTTGATAGAACCAATGATGAATTGAGTGTGCCTTCTGTAACGATTGACGATTACAAGGGTGGTTTTTTGGCTACTGAACACCTTATTAAAAAAGGCTACAAAAAAATAGCGCATGTATTAGGACCGCCACAAATTAAAAGTTTTCGTGAAAGGTTGAGAGGTTATGAAGATGCTTTAAAAATGCATGGCATAAAAATAATGCCCGAATTAATTTATCAAGGCGATATATCAATAGAATCTGGTAAATCGGCCGTTGATTATTTTTTTAAACTTCCTGTTATACCAGACGCTGTTTTTGCTGTTGAGGATTACACGGCACTGGGAATTATTAAAGGATTAAAAGAGCGAAAAATAAATATTCCCGAAGATTTTGGGGTGATTGGTTTTGCCAATGAAAGTTTTGGTGAACATATAACGCCATCGCTTTCATCAGTAGACCAGCAGACTGTGCAAATGGGTAAGGAAGCCCTAAAGTTGTTGATGGAAATAATTACATTAAAAGAAAAGGAGACCGGTATTCATCCAAAACAGAAAATTGTGCTAGAGCCTTTATTACACATAAGAGAATCCACGACAAAAAAAAGACCAGGTTTTGAAAAGAAGGGAATTGCAGCAAGGCAAGCAGTATTATTAAAATAATCAACTATTAATTAAATGCTACAAAAAAATTGGAATTATAATTAATGCAACGAACACTGTAATCGAGTACATATTATTTCAACAAGATTAGGTTGACGAACTTGGAAATGAAGAAGATTACAACAACGGTATAAAATTTAATGACAAAAAAACAAACAACATTTAAACCAACCAATCACACTAAACAATGATTTTTATTAACCAAAAACAATTGCCATCATGAAAAAACAAACCAATGCGTTTTGCTCAGGCAGCCTTAGTCCCTCAAGGCACTTACCTGGGTATCTCTTCAAAAAAATGATTTTCTCTTTATTAATCATGTTGTTTGGTATAGGAGTTAACGCACAACAAAAAGTGCATGTAACCGGTACTGTAAAAGACGACAAAGGTGCTCCTTCAGTTAATACGAGTGTTACCGTAAAAGGCACGAAAACCGGAGTTGTGACGGATGCAAATGGGGCTTTTTCCATGGATGCCCCCAGTCAAAAATCAGTATTGGTGATATCCAATACAGGCTTTCAACCCCAGGAAGCTGTAGTAGGCAATAGGACAAATTTTAATTTTGATCTTGTTATTGCTGCAGGCAATTTGAATGAAGTAGTTGTGGTAGGTTATGCTACTCAAAAGAAAGTAACCCTTACAGGTGCTGTTGCAGTTGTAAAAGGATCTGATCTTGCGAAATCTCCTGCAACCAATCTTTCCAACTCCATTGCCGGCCGTTTACCTGGTGTAGTGGCAGTTAACGCAAGCGGTGAGCCTGGTTACGATGGATCAACCATCCGTATCCGTGGGGCAAATACCCTAGGCAATAACGATGCGTTGATCGTTATTGACGGTGTGCCAGCACGTGAGGGTGGTCTTGACCGTTTGAATCCTATGGATATTGAAAGTATGTCTGTACTAAAAGACGCCTCTGGAGCCATTTATGGTGCAAGGGCGGCTAATGGTGTTATTTTGATTACTACCAAGCGTGGTAAAAGTGGTAAGCCGGAACTTTCATATAGTCACAACCAGGGTTGGGCGGCCCCAACCGTTATACCAAAGATGACAAATGCCGTAGAGTATGCTACCATGGCTAATGAAATTGAAATTTACAAACTGCCTGCTGCAGAGTGGGCTGCTGCAAGTGCTGCGTTTAAAGCTACCGGAACTTACAAAACCGCTGGCAATAGTGTGATAACCGCTCCTTTTTTGCCGGATGATTTTAAGAAATTTGCTGATGGTTCTGATCCATGGGGTCATCCAAATACAGACTGGTTTGGTACCGTGTTGAAAAAATGGTCACCTCAAACAAAAGATAACCTGCAATTGGTTGGAGGATCCGAAAATGTAAAATACCTTGCTTCTTTGGGGTATCAAAATCAGGACGGGTATTATAAAAATTCTGCCACAGGTTACAAGCAGTATGATATGCGTATTAATGTAGATGCCAAAGTAAACAAATATATAAACCTTGGCTTGGGTATTGTTGCACGCCAGGAAAATCGTTTCTTCCCCACAAAGGATGCAGGATCTATCTTTCGTATGCTGATGAGAGGTTATCCAACTAAAAATGCCATTTGGCCAAACGGTCAGGCAGCTCCGGATATTGAAAATGGAGAACAGCCGGTAGTTATTACCACCAATCAAACTGGGTACGATAAAGACACCCGTTATTATTACCAAACCAATGCCAAACTGGAAATTACCAATCCATGGGTGAAAGGTTTGAAGTTTACGCTGAATGCTTCTCTGGATAAATATATTCAGCAAACTAAAAGATGGGTAAAACCATGGTATATTTATAACTGGAGTGGATTTGAAGCAGATGGGGTTACACCAATTACTACTGCTGTTGCAAAAGGCCCGACTACGCAGCCTACGCTTAACCAAGGTTCAAGCGATAAGTTAAATATAATGCTGGAAGCCATCGGATCTTACGAGCATTCTTTTGGTAACCATAATATTACAGTACTTGCAGGTGTAACAAAAGAAACTTTTAAAGGTAGTTACTTTAATGCCTTCCGTCAATATTTTCCATCTTCAGCGATTGAACAATTATTTGCAGGAGGTTTAACTAACCAGCAAACAGGTGGTGCTGCATTTGAGGGCGCCCGTTTAAACTATTTTGGCCGTGTGGGATATAATTACAAAGAAAAATACCTTGCAGAGTTTCTTTGGCGTTATGATGGATCTTATAAGTTTCCAGAAGCACATCGGTTTGGTTTCTTCCCTGGTGTAACAGCCGGCTGGAGAATTTCAGAGGAAAGCTTTTTCAAAGACAATGTAAACTTTATCAATTCTCTAAAATTGCGGGGTTCATGGGGCAAGTTGGGTAATGATAACGTTTCTTACATTGGCAGGTTGACTGATTACGATTATCTCGCCACTTATAGTTATGGCAGCTATACAGCCGGTAATCAGGTTGTTCAAACACTTGCGGAAGGTGCTCTTCCTAATTCAACCCTTACCTGGGAAGTTGCCAATAATTACAATGTGGGTTTAGATATGACCCTTTTGAATAACAAATTAAGTCTTGAATTCGATGTATTTCAAAATCATCGTTCAGGAATTTTATGGCAAAAAAGCGGCGCAGTTCCACTAACAGGAGGTATTAACTTACCAGCTTCGAATATTGGAAAAGTAGATAACAAGGGCTGGGAAATTAAATTGGGCTATAACAATGCGATTGGCGATTTGCGTTATAACGTAGGTATCAACGGTGGTTATGCCAAAAATAAAATTAAATTCTGGAGTGAAATTCCTGGAAGACCAACTTACCAGCAGTCTACCGGACACGTAATGCCTACCAACGCAGGAGCGGAAAATGACATGCTGCAATATCAGTATGATGGTGTATTTAAAGACCAAAAAGAAATTGATGCCAATACCCTTGATTATACCGGTGTAGGCGGAGCCGGAAAACTTTTTCCTGGTAGTATGAAATTTAAAGACGTGAATAATGATGGAAAAATCGATGGCTTGGATAGGGTGAGAAGTGATAAAAATCAAACCCCTACATTCCAGGGTGGTTTAACAATCGGATTGCAATACAAAGACTTTGATGTGAATGTGTTGTTTCAGGCTGCTACCGGCGCCGAACTGTTTATACAAACAGAAACTGGTACCATTGGGAATTTCCTACAGGATACTTATGATCATCGCTGGACCCTCGACAATCCAAGTTCTGTATATCCTCGTACAGTTGATAGAAATAACCAGTACTTCTCAAATCGTAATACTTTTTATACCGTAAGTACCAATTATGTGCGGCTTAAAAACTTTGAGGTAGGTTATACGCTTCCATCAAGAATTGGAAAAAAGTTTGGCATCAGCCGTTTTAGGCTTTATGTAAATGGCCTCAATATGATTACCTGGTCTAAAGAGAAAATTTATGATCCTGAATCTCAAAATAGCGACGGACATTATTATCCTCAGTCAAAAATCATTAACACAGGCGTAAACCTAACATTCTAAATATAAAACAATGAAAAAGATACTAAAATCAATTTTAATACCACTATGTTCAGTCATCCTGGTTACTTCATGTAACAAGGATTTCCTGAATACACAACCGCTGAATGTAGCAGCGGCGGGGGCTACGTGGTCGGATGCGTCGCTCTCGGAAATGTTTGTTACCGAAATTTATAATGGTGTTAGCGAAGGTTATCTGCAACAAAATAGCCTTGATAACCAAACCGATAACAGCCTGTTTAATTTCGGCAGACAGAGCATAATGGAAGGTAATATTAGTCCTGATAACCCGGGCGACCGGCTTGGTTCGATGGAGTGGGGAAACATGTATAAAAGAATAAGGGCTACAAACCTCGCATTGGAAAACCTTGCTACTGCTCCTTTTGCTGCTACTATTGTTGACCGTTTAAAAGGAGAAACTTATTTTCAGCGTGCCTACTATCACAATCAGTTGCTCCGGTATTATGGGGGCATTCCTATTATAAAATTCGGATATGGATTGGATCAAGATTATAGCATCGCCAGGAGTACTTACGAAGAAAGTGTGAAAGCTATCGTAAGTGACCTTGATTCTTCAGCATTGTTACTGGATGGCAAATCACTTCCGCAGGGACGTGCTTCCAAAGCTGCAGCAATGGCACTTAAATCTAGGGTGCTTACATATGCAGCCAGTGATTTGCATGATATACCAACTGCAAAAGCAAAGTCTGCTCTTATTGCCGGGTTTGCAAATCCAGAATTGCTGGGCTATGTAAGTGGTAATCAAAAGGAACGCTGGTTAGCCGCAAAGGCCGCCTCTAAAGCCGTTATAGATTTAGGAACATTTGGCTATAAGTTGGACCTAACGGCTCCTCAATCAAAAGCAGATGCGATTACGAACTATACCAATTTGGCATTGTCAAGAAATGGTGGTGATAAAGATGCGATTTTTGGTAAATATTATATCAATGCAGCTACAGATGATTGGGGTGCATGGTATCCAAGAAACAATATGCCCAACGGTTACCACGGCTGGTCTTCTACAGAGCCTACACAAAACTTTGTTGACAATTATGAAATGATGGATGGTTCAAAATTCGATTGGACTAACCCGGCTCAGGCTGCTGCTCCTTATGAAAACAGAGACCCCCGTTTTTATGCTTCTGTTTTTTATGATGGCACTGCATGGAAACCACGTACAACAGATGGTGCTGCGATTGACCCTTTTGGTGAGTTACAATTTGGTACTTACCAAACAGGAACAGGTGGCGGGGCAACTACTGCTTATTTCGGTTTAGATACCAGAAACAGTTCTATTGAAAACTGGAATGGTACCAGAACAGGCTATGTGATCAGAAAATTCATGGACCCTAATCCGGCGATTGTAGACATGAACCAAAAGCAGGAGGTTCCAACTATAGTAGTTCGGTATACAGAAGTGATATTTAATTACATAGAAGCTTGCCTGGAAACAGGCGATGAGACCACTGCTAAGGAATGGCTTAATAAGATTCGCTTCAGGGCAGGTATGCCAGCCATTACCTCTTCCGGTAGCGCACTCGTTAATGAATACCGCAATGAACGAAATGTTGAAATGTTTGCGGAAGATCAGCGGTTTTTTGATGCAAGACGCTGGATGATAGCACCATCGGTATTCGGACAAAAAGTAAGGATCATGGTGATTACCGGAACTTTAAAACCCGGAAAAACTGTAACTACTTATCGTTACAACAAAGACAATTATAGTTATAATTATCATGTTCAGGAAATTGAACAAGGTGTTGAAAACAGAAGCTGGAATGATAAGGTTTATTTTCCTCCATTTTACAGAGATGAAATAAGCAGGAATAGCAAGCTTATCCAAAACCCTGGCTACCAATAACAATTAATGCCTTAAATTTTAACTGCGCCGGCAAATAACCGGCGCAGTTTTTCGTATTGCGCTAATTAACATACTTAAATTTTTTAAACCGATCCGTTATAATTTTTGAATGCCAAATTAAAATGTGCTGTAGCAAACTTATGCCGAATATTAAGAATATAGAGGTGTAAATTTTTTTCAATTAGATTAAAATATTTTAAGCTTCTTTGTCAATTCATAGTGCCAAATAAAAACTACTTTTGAAGCTGAAGGTATCCTGATTTTTTAAATTTAAATATTAGTCCAATTGAACAAAAATATTATCCTACACTGTATTCTTGCATCGCTGACCTTGCTGATAAGTGCTTGCCACAATAATGAAAATAAAACTGAAACTTCAGTTGCTGATACCACACATCTTTTTACCTTGTTGCCGCCAGAAAGCACACATATCGATTTCAGCAATCCGCTTACAGAAGGTTTAAATACCAACGTATTATTGTACGAATATTTTTACAACGGTGGTGGTGTTGCCGTAGGGGATATAAATAATGATGGGTTGCAGGATATTTATTTTTCAAGTAATCTTGGTGATAATAAATTATACCTTAACAAAGGGAGCATGCAGTTTCAGGATATTACGGTTGCGGCCAATGCACAGTCAAGACCTGGGCCATGGAAAACCGGCGTAACAATGGCAGATGTAAATGGCGATGGCAAAACGGATATTTATGTATGTTATTCGGGTAAAATGCCATCTGCAAAAAGAGCGAATCAACTATTTATAAACACCGGCAACGATGCCAGCGGCAGTCCAAAATTTGCAGAGCAAGCCTATCAGTACGGCATAGCCGATACTGGGTATAGCACCCAGGGCTATTTCTTCGATTTTGACCGGGACGGTGACCTGGACATGTTTTTGTTAAGTCATAACCCCGACAACCTGCCCTTACTGGATGAAACCAGTACGGCAGCTACACTTGCAAAAAGAGATAAAAATACCGGCGTAAAGTTGTACAAAAATGACAACAACCATTTTGTGGATATTACCACGCAAGCGGGACTTAGCAGTTCAGCGCTTAGTTACGGATTAGGTGCAGGTATCGCCGATATCAATTTAGATGGCTGGCCGGATCTTTATATTTCCAACGATTATGGTGTACCGGATTACCTGTACATAAATAATAAAAATGGTACGTTTACCGACCAGCTTGGATCTGCCATGGGGCATATCAGTCTTTTCTCAATGGGTAACAGTGTTTCCGATATCAACAATGACGGCCTTCCTGATATTTTTACCCTCGACATGTTACCCGAAGATAACAATCGCCAAAAATTATTATTTGCACCGGATAATTATGAAAAATTTGATCTGGGATTGCGCAGGGGTTTTCATCACCAGTACATGCGCAATATGCTTCAGGTTAATAATGGAGATGGAACCTTTAGTGAAATAGGGCAATTATCCGGTATATCCAATACCGATTGGAGTTGGGCACCGTTGTTTGCAGACCTTGACAATGATGGCTGGAAGGATTTGTACGTCAGCAATGGCTACCTGAGAGATTTCACCAACATGGATTTTTTAAAATACAAATACGATTTTATTCAGAAAAAGGGGCGTTTAAAAAAGGAAGAAGTGCTGGATATCATAAGCAAAATGTCATCCTCTAATGTGGTGAATTATACTTATCAGAACAAGGGCGATTTAACGTTTAGCGATGCAGGCAAACAGTGGGGGTTAACAGTACCCTCCAGCAGCAATGGTGCCGCCTACGCCGACCTGGATAATGACGGCGATTTGGATCTTGTAGTAAACAATATCAATCAGCCCGCTTTTATCTATCGCAACAATGGAGAAAAGCAAACGCAAAATCACTTCTTACAAATTAAATTAACAGGGGCCGATAAAAACACGGATGGCTATGGCGCAACCGTAACCATTTATCAAAAAAACAACAAGCAATACCTGGAGCAAATGCCTGCCCGGGGTTTTCAATCTACAGTGTCTGCTGTATTGCATTTCGGATTGGGTAAAGAAAGTCTGATCGATTCACTGCGCATTGTCTGGCTTGGCGGTAAAGAGCAATTGCTTATCAATATTAAAGCCGATCAGTTGCTAACATTAAAAGAGAGTGAAGCCTCGCTCCATTATAAAATTCCCAGTCCTGTAAAACCTATTTTCAAAGAAGTAAACAGCCCGGTGAAATATGCCAATGCAACAAACCAAATTAACGACTTTAAGCGCCAGACATTGTTGGTTAATCCGCTTTCTTTTAACGGGCCTTGCATGGTAAAGGGAGATGTAAACGGCGATGGTTTGGAGGACATATTTGCAGGTGGAGGCAGCGGAAAGCCGGGCGCACTTTATATCCAGCAAAAGAATGGCCAGTTCAGTCAAAAATTGCCTTCCGTATTTGCGGCTGATTCTTTGTGCGAAGATGCGGATGCATTGTTTGTTGATGTGAATAATGACGGGTTTAATGATCTGTATATTGTAGCCGGGGGATATCATAATTATACAGCCGGTGATGTTTTATTGCAGGACAGGCTGTACCTGAATGATGGAAAAGGAAACTTTACCAAAGCCACTAATTCGTTACCGGAAATGAAAGGCAGTAAAAGTTGTGTTCGTGCCGGAGATGTAAATGGAGATGGCTTTATTGACCTCTTTGTGGGTGGTAGAAATATTCCCGGACAATATCCTGAGACACCACAAAGCTATTTGCTGATCAATGATGGCAAAGGAAATTTTACAGATAAAATTGAGTCACTGGCACCACAGTTAAAAAATGCCGGTATGATCACTGATGCAACCTGGCTGGATATCAATCATGATAAGAAACCTGACCTTATTGTTGTGGGCGAATGGATGCCAGTAACAGTTTTCATTAATGCAAATGGAAAGCTTGAAAATAAGACTACTGCTTATTTCGATAAGGAATATAGTGGCTGGTGGAATAAGCTGCTGGTTGCGGATCTAAACGGTGACGGCATACAAGATTTGGTAATTGGCAACATGGGTTTAAATACACAGTGTAAAGTAAGTGATGCCGAACCTGCTGAAATGTTTTATAAGGATTTTGACAATAACGGATCAATAGATCCTATACTTTGTTTTTCGATACAACACAAATCTTATCCCTATGTAACCCGTGATGAATTGTTGGAACAGATGAGTATCATGCGGCCAAGATTTACCGATTACAAATCCTATGCAAATACAACATTGAAAGATATTTTTTCTGCGGAGGAAATGAAAGGCGTAAAACATTTGCAGGCAAATGATTTAAGTACCGCTTATTTTGAAGGCGGAGGAGATGGTAAATTTCATAAAATGACGCTACCCATCCAGGCGCAATTTTCACCAGTATTTACCATCAATACAATCGACTATGATAAAGACGGCAAATTAGATCTGCTCCTATGCGGCAATATCAACCAGGCCCGCATTCGCTTTGGTAAGTATGATGCCAACTACGGCATTTTGCTAAAAGGAGATGGCAAAGGTCATTTCAATTATATAAGCCAGCAGCAATCTGGTTTTCATATTTGGGGTGATGTACGCTGTGTACTCAGTATCAACAACAGCTTGTTGTTTGGCATTAACCAGCAACCGGTAAAGGCATACCAGCCCAAATAAGCCGGGTACAATGATGCGTTATGTCCCTGATTTCTTTTATTATTAAAACGATTGAAGATGAAAAAAAGATTTGTGAATTTATCCTATAATAAAAACCGTTTTTTTTTATATCCCTGTGTATTAATTTCATTTTTATTGATGCTGTTGTCTTCCTGTACTCAAAAAAAGCAACATGTATTTAGCAGTAACGATCAGGCGAAGATTATTACCACCATGACGGATATTATGATACAGGATATTACCAATCCGCCATTGGCCGCCCGTTTCTTTTCATATACTTGTCTTGCAGGTTACGAAGTAGTGTCGCAGTATGATCCGTCGTTCAAATCGATGTACAACAAATTAAATGATTATCCAGTTATAAAAAAAGCGGTACCTGTGCAGCCTTTTTCTAATCAGTTAAGTGCGTTGCTCGCCATGATGGAAACTGCCAAAAAGCTGCAGCCATCCGGACCGCTGCTGGCGGCATTTGAAAAAGATTTTATTGATTCCTGCCGCAAAATAGGAATCGATGAAGTTGTGATTACTAATTCAACAAATTATGCGATGTCTGTGAGTAAGCAAATACTGGCTTATGCAAAAGCAGACGGGTATAATAAAATCAGCAATTTGTCAAGATACACGCCTGTTAAAGCAGACGGGTATTGGTATCCAACACCTCCGGCTTTTATGGGGGCGGTAGAACCTTACTTTAAAACAGTGCGACCGTTTGCATTGGACTCAGCCAGCCAGTTTAAACCATCACAGCCTGTAGCTTATAGCGGCGTAAAGGGGTCTCCTTTCTATGCTTTGGCAGAAGCTGTTTATAAAGAGAAAAATAATTTACCGGAAGACCATCGGGTGATAGCCTCTTTCTGGGATTGCAATCCCTTTGCCGTACAGAATGAAGGACACCTTCAATATGGGGTAAAAAAAATATCACCGGGAGCACACTGGATGGGTATTTCCGGAATTGCATGTGCTAAAGCAAATAAGAGTTTTGAAGAAACACTGCGGATTTATACCAGTGTATCAGTCGGCCTGATGGATGCCTTTATTTGTTGCTGGGACGAAAAATACCGCAGCAACCGGATAAGGCCGGAAACTGCTATCAGAAAACTGATTGATCCCACTTGGGAGCCGTTATTACAAACTCCTCCATTTCCAGAATACTTGAGTGGTCATTCGGTAGCTTCTGCCGCATCCTCTGTTATTCTAACACATTATTTTGGCGATCATTTTTCTTATAGAGATAGCGTGGAAGTTTCCTACGGACTTCCGGCAAGAAATTTTAATTCTTTTAAAGAAGCTGCAAACGAAGCTGCAATTTCAAGGTTTTATGGTGGCATACACTATATGGATGCTATTTCAAATGGGTTACAACAAGGTACAAAAGTGGGGGAGAATGTTTTGAAAAAACTGAAATAATCAGTAGTTGAGTAAATCTATTTTTAATACAGGGCATCTCTAAAAACTTATTTTTTATTTTGACCTCACCTTTAATTCCTCTCACCCGAAATAACCGGGGTCTGCGACTTTATGAGAGGAAAAGGTAAGTTTTTATAGATCCCCTACAATTAATGACTCAGGCATTTGATACTTTACTAATCGTTCCTTGCGTCTCTTGTACTGAGAGAACTTTATGCGGCCACGTTCAAACAAAGATGCTGAGTGTGCAAGACAGCAAAGAACAGGATTTGTGTAATATTAATTTCGTTTCTTTATACGGTTGTTTTTGCCCAATAGAATTGTTACAGCACAAGAGCTGATATTTATTGGCTGCGACGCCACATAAGATTCACATAGCGTTACAGATGGAGCTAAAAACCTTTAATATTGAAAAGATTGTTTTAGTAAAACGGTACTAAAATTATTCAAAAATCAATTACTCTTCTTATAACGATCACGATAAACAGAGCACGCAGTATTATGAAATTATCAAAATCAATTTTTGCAGCATTTATATTGTTTATATTTTATAGCTGCAGCACTAACACAGTCGGCAGGGAGGATGATTTTCATTTTACTTTAATGAAAGCATCTCACACAAATATTGATTTCAATAACAAGCTCACCGAAAATGACTCTGTAAATTTTTTGGTTAATCAGTACATCTATATTGGCGCTGGCGTTGGTGCAGGAGATTTCAATAATGATGGGCTGCAGGATCTTTTTTTTGCAGGCGGACAGGTTAGCTCTAAACTCTATATCAATAAGGGAAATTTTGAGTTTGAAGATGTAACAGAGCGTGCAGGTTTAACAACAGATGAATGGTGTACAGGTGTGAGTGTAGTTGATATCAATAATGATGGACTAAGTGACATATATGTTTGTGTATCACATGGACATAATCCGGAAAAAAGGAGAAATCTTCTTTTTATCAATAAAGGCAATTTGAAATTTTCTGAAGAAGCAAAAGATTATGGGTTGGAGGATACCAGCTTTTCTACTCAAGCCGCTTTCTTTGATTATGATAAAGATGGGGATCTTGATATGTATTTGATGAATCATAAGGTATTTCAAAAGGAGCCAAACAATATAATAACCCCGGATGGAAAGGGTTCTTTTGTTGCTGCTGATAAATTGTATAGAAATGAAGGTATTCCGCCTGGCAAAAATCATCCTGTTTTTAAAGACGTATCTGAGGAAGCAGGCATAAAAGAAATGGGATATGGTCTTGGGTTAACAATTAGTGATTTTAATAATGATGGCTGGCCTGATATATATGTTGCCAACGATTTTGTAAGCAACGATTTATTATGGCTGAATAATAAAAATGGGAGTTTCACTAATTGCATTTCCAACTCAATACGTCATCAAAGTTTTAATAGTATGGGTGCGGATGCTGCTGATATTAATAATGATGCGCTACCTGATGTTGCCGTGCTTGATATGCAGCCTGAAACAAATTATCGAAAAAAAACAATGTTTTCCGGTACTAATCCAGAACAATATGAAATGGCAATAACCCTTGGCGGTTATCAACCGGAATTTGTGCGGAACATGCTGCAATTAAACAACGGCAACACAACATTTAACAACATCAAACAACCTTTTTTCAGCGAAATCGGTCAACTGGCCGGTATTTCAGAAACAGACTGGAGTTGGAGTGTGTTGATGGCAGATTTTGACAATGATGGCTGGAAGGATGTACATATAACCAATGGTCTTGCAAAAGATATGACCAATAATGATTTCCTTTTTTTCAGGCATGGACAAAAAGATGGTGGTTTATACGCCAAAAGCCCTGCAAATAATACTGAAAATAGTCAAGCATTACGAAAGGAATTGGATACTTACGGGAGTATAAAAATTGACAACTATTTCTATCATAATAATGGCGACCTCACTTTTAGTAATATAACAGCGGCAACCGGTATGGCAGTGCCTTCTATTTCTCACGGAGCAGTTTATGCAGATTTAGATAATGATGGCGATTTGGACATGGTAACTAACAATATGAACCAGCCAGCCTTTATCTGGAAAAACGAGATCAGGAAAACCATTAAAGACAGCACTAATAATTTTCTTACCATTCTGCTTAATGGAAGCGAACTAAACAAATCAGGCATAGGTGCAAAAGCAACCCTTTATGCGAATGGAAAAGTTCAATTTCTGGAGCAATACCCCGTAAGAGGTTATATGTCTTCTGTTGATAACAGGCTTCACTTTGGTGCAGGCAATGCAACTGAAATGGATTCATTAAAAATTGTTTGGCCTGATAACCAGGTACAGTTGCTGAAACACATCAAATCAAATCAAACACTCACTATAGATCATAAAGATGCTCATGAACAACTGCCTGCAGACAGCACCGCATTGCCAACGCTTTTTGCAGATGTTTCAAAACAACTCAATATCCTGTTTAAGCACAATGAAATGTCATTTTTTGATTATGCTAATCAGCGGTTGCTGCCGCAAAAATATTCTCAGTTAGGACCAGCTTTAGCAACGGGTGACGTAAATGGAGATGGGCTTTCAGATTTTTTTGTGGGTGGTGGCAAATATCAGTCTGGCCAAATATTTATTCAAAACAATGATGGCACTTTTTCTTCCAGGCATTTGTTGCTGAGAGAAAAAATGATGGAAGATGCCAGTGCTGTATTCTTTGATGCCGATGGGGATAAAGACCCTGACCTGCTTGTTACAGAAGGCAGCCTGGAGTTTGGCAGCAGTACAACATCTAACCTGCCTCAGTTATATAAAAATGACGGGCATGGTAATTTTTCATTGGATGAAGATGCGATACCTGCCAGTGTTAATGGCATTTCGCAGGTTATAGCAGTAGCTGATTATGATGCGGATGGCGATATGGATATTTTTATTGGTGGCCGTATTTTAGCTGACCATTATCCTGTATCTCCACGCAGCTATATACTTCAAAACAATGCGGGTAAATTTACCGATGTTACAAAAGAAGTTTGCCCCGCACTTGAGAAGCCTGGCATGATAACCGGTGCTGTGTGGTTAGATTTTGACAATGATAAAAAACCAGATCTTGTAATATGCGGTGAATGGATGCCTGTCCGGTTCTTTAAAAACATAAATAATAAATTGCAGGAGGTTACTGAAAATACTGGTCTTACAAATACAAATGGTCTATGGCGTTCATTACAGGCTGCTGATATTGACAGAGATGGAGACATTGATTTTATAGCAGGCAATATGGGACTCAATAATAGATACCACGCTTCACATGAACGGCCAATGATGTTGTATGCAAAGGATTTGGATGTCAATGGGTCAATAGATATTATTCCTGCTTACTACATAAAAAATGATAAAGGATCATACGAGCTTTTCCCCGCTATTGACAGAACGCAGTTCGCTGAAGAACTACTGTTTATAAAAAAGAAATATCTTTTGAATAAAGATTATGCTGTGATCAATATGCATGAGTTACTTAAAAGTTTTGATCAAAAAGATATGATGGTATTGAAATGTGAAACAACCGCTACTGCGTGGATTGAGAATCTTGGAAACGGGCATTTTAAAATGCACCAACTACCTCTTGAAGCACAGTTTGCACCTGTAAATACTATTGTTGCAAATGATTTGGACTACGATGGTAATATTGATTTACTGCTCGGTGGTAACGAATATCAAACAGAAATTTCCACAGGTCGTTACGATGCTTCTTACGGGCAGTTTTTAAAAGGCGATGGAAGGGGTTTGTTTACATCTGTAAAACCAACACAAAGCGGATTTTTTGTAAGTGGGGATATGAAAAATTTGAAAACTATAACAAATAAAAATCAGCATCAATTTATTTTAGCAGCCGTTAACAATGACTCTCTAAAATGTTTTGAAATTAAACCGAAAAATAAAAAATGACCGCATGCTATGAATATCATACTCTTTAGCATTCTGTTTGCTATTAAATATTTTTCACTATTCTTAAACTACATGTTACGCACATTAAATATTCAACCATGAAAAAGAATTTACCGGTTAATTGTTTTCTTACCGCCTTTGTTTTTATTGCCGCTTTTTCTATGGCGCAGGATAGCCCCGTACGCATTATCATTGATGCAAACGATAAGGCGCAGACAATACAAAACATCGGGGCATCCGGTTGCTGGTTTTCGGAAGGCATAGGAAAATTTTGGCCCGGGAAAAAGAAAGAACGCATAGCAGAATTGTTATTTAGCAAGGCGTTTGATAGCGGGGGAAATCCAAAAGGTATTGGCCTTTCGGCATGGCGTTTTAATATTGGTGCAGGTACTGCAGAACAGGGAGACATTAGTGGTATTAAAGATTTCCGCAAAAGAGTGGAATGTTTTTTAAATGTTGATGATACCTATAACTGGAACAAGCAGAAAGGCTATCAATGGTTTCTGAAACAGGCAAAACAATATGGTGTAGAAACCTTGATTGCCTTTTCCAATTCCGCGCCGGTTAAGTTTACGAAGAATGGATTGGGATACAAGACAGAAAAAGATTTTACCGCTAACCTTAAGCCAGAAAAATATATTGCTTATGTAAATTTTCTTACCCAGGTTGTAAAGCATTTTGATAAAGAAGGCTTGCACTTCGACTATATAAGCCCGGTAAATGAACCACAGTGGGATTGGTCAAAAAAATACATGGAAGCCGATCAGGAAGGAAGCCCATGGAGCAATGAGAATATCTATAATGTGGTTTCAAAGCTTGACGTATCACTTACAGATCAAAAAATAGCTACAAAAATTTTGTTGCCTGAAGCAGCCATGTTGCCTTATTTATACGGAGCAACAAACGGAACAGGCCAGCAGATACAACAGTTTTTTGGTCCTGAAAGCAAATTATTCATGGGTAATCTTGCTCATGTTCCTGCACTTGCAGCCGGCCACAGCTATTTTACTGATGCCAATGACAGCAATATGATTGCCATACGCAGACATCTTGCAGATACGGCAAACAAGTACAAAGTTGATTACTGGCAATCAGAATATTGTATGCTGGCAGATGGTTTTATGGAAGGAACAAAAAAGAACAGGAGTGCGATGGATTGTGCTTTGTTTCTTGCTAAAGTGATACACCATGATTTAGTTATGGGTAATGCAACGGCCTGGCAATACTGGAATGCCTATGAACCGGGTAAAGCTGATTCAAACACCCGCTATT